>ERZ772966.2-NODE-2-length-247226-cov-8.937861_pt1 | contig 247226 bp, 237 predicted proteins | sample MGYA00580680_ERZ772966 | MGnify/ENA primary metagenome ERZ772966 (study PRJEB29015, sample SAMEA2738055) | human oral metagenome | biome: human oral; feature: human-associated habitat; material: saliva | place: China | collected 2225 ...
CATCGCATCGTGACGCAAAAGGGAGCTGCATCGAATGTTCAATTAAATACAATACTCGATTGTTTCATCATGAACAATTGAAAACCTTCCGACATGCCAGGAATATAGTTCGACAGGCGTCGGAGGTTTTGTTGATTTATAAAATTTTTATTTAAAGTATTCAACTGCTGACTCAAACATTCTCATATCAAAATTTCCATGAACGTTCTTATATAGATCTTTTCCGATACGCTCTGAATGAGCCATCTTTCCAAGTACCCTACCATCTGGAGATGTTATACCTTCAATTGACTGATATGAGCCATTAGGATTGAACTGAATGTCTGCACTTACATTTCCATCTAGATCAACATACTGCGTCAATATCTGTCCATTTTCAGCAAGCTGCTTTATTAGTTCATTACTAGCTATAAATCTTCCTTCTCCATGTGAAATTGGAGTTGTGAATATGTCGCCAGGCTTCGTTTTTGACATCCAAGGAGACTTGTTTGATGCAACTCTTGTGCGTATTAGCTTTGACTGGTGTCTAGCTATCTCATTGAATGTAAGTGTTGGAAAATCAGCATCTACATCGCATATTTTGCCATATGGAACAAGTCCGAGTTTAATCAGTGCCTGAAATCCATTGCATATACCTGCCATTAAACCTTCTCTCTTGTCTAGCAGTTCAGTAACAGCATCCTTAATTTCTGGGTTTCTGAAGAATGCAGTTATAAACTTACCTGAACCATCAGGTTCATCACCGCCTGAGAATCCTCCAGGTATGAATATCATCTGTGACTTCTTTACTTTCTCAGCGAAATCTTCTACTGAACGCATTACATGTTCAGCACTTAGATTCTTTATTATAAATATTTCAGATTCTGCTCCTGCAGCTTCAAATGCCTTTGCTGTGTCGTATTCACAGTTTGTTCCTGGGAATACTGGTATAAGAACCTTAGGCTTTGCTATTCCCATATTTTTATGAACTCTCTCACCTACTGAGTAGCTAAATGTTTCAAGTTTTTGTTCCTTTGGTTCAATATTGCAAGGATAAATTGGCTCTAGCTTTCCTTCGTATATTTTTTCTAGTTCATCAAATGTTAGAACTATTTCTTTCCAAGATAGCTTATTTTCTGCAGTTGTTTCACCTATCAAAACTGCATTTTCAGGGATTCCTGCGCCATCAGCAAGTTCAAGCACAAAGCTACCATATTTATATGAGAACATCTGTTCTAAATCAAATCCATCAGCATATTTGAAGCCTAGGCCATTACCTATACACATTTTGAAGATAGCTTCAGCTACGCCACCCATGCATGGAGTGTATGCACTTAGGACCTTTCCTTCTCTCATCAAGGCATTTACCTGAGAGTAGATATTCTTTAATGATTCACCATTAGGGAGTGCGTTATATCCACAGCATGGTGAAAGAAGTACAACCTTGTGATTTTCACCCTTAAATTCTGGGCTTACGATTTTATTTGTGTTTTCTGTTGTTACAGCAAACGAAACAAGCGTTGGAGGTACATCAAGATCCTCAAAGCTTCCACTCATTGAGTCCTTACCACCTATTGCTGCAATACCAAGATTCTTTTGAGCTGCAAATGAACCTAATAGAGCTGCAAGTGGCTTACCCCATCTGCTACCGTCTAGTCCAAGCTTCTCAAAGTATTCTTGGAAGCTTAAATATGTGTCATCTATGCTTGCACCTGTAGCAATGAGTTTTGATACAGATTCTACAACAGCTAGATATGCACCTTTATATGGGCTTGCTTCAGATATCTTAGGATTAAAGCCCCACGACATTAGCGAGCAAGTATTACTGAATGACTTCTCTGTAGATATAAGATTTACCATTGCCTGAATAGGTGTTCTCTGTCTCTTTCCACCGAAAGGCATGAGCACGCTTCCGGCACCTATTGTAGAATCAAAGCGCTCTGATAGTCCTCTCTTTGAGCATATATTTAAATCTCCAAGAAGTTCCTTATATGCTGTTTCAAAGTCATCTGCATGCTCGAATACTATCTTTTTCTGAGGTGGAACAGTAATATCTATGTGCTTTTCTGCACCGTTTGTATCGAGGAATTCGCGTGAGATGTTTACAATGCTCTTGCCATTCCAATTTATCTTTAGATATGGCTCTTCTGTAACTTCTGCAACTATGCTGGCTTCGAGGTTTTCCTGCTCAGCAAGATCACAGAATCTCTTTGTATCAGCCTTATCAACTACTACGGCCATTCTCTCTTGAGATTCACTTATAGCTAGCTCAGTTCCGTCAAGTCCATCGTATTTTTTAGGTACATTATTTAGATTTATATCAAGTCCATCAGCAAGTTCACCGATAGCAACGGATACACCGCCTGCACCAAAGTCGTTACAGCGCTTGATAAGCTTTGATGCCTCTGCATTTCTAAATAATCTCTGAAGCTTTCTCTCCTCTGGAGCATTACCCTTTTGAACTTCAGCACCACATGACTCAAGTGAATTTTCTGTGTGAGATTTTGATGAGCCTGTAGCTCCGCCACAGCCGTCTCTTCCTGTTTTTCCACCAAGAAGAATTACAAGATCGCCAGGAGCTGGTCTTTCTCTTCTAACATTTTCTGCAGGAGCAGCAGCTATAACTGCACCTATTTCCATTCTCTTAGCAGCATATCCAGGGTGATAAAGCTCGTCTACCATGCCTGTTGCAAGGCCTATCTGGTTTCCGTATGAGCTATAACCAGCAGCTGCTGTTGTAACAATTTTTCGCTGAGGAAGCTTACCCTTTATTGTCTTTTCTATAGGCTGAAGAGGATCAGCTGCACCAGTTACTCTCATTGCAGAGTAAACATAGCTTCTGCCCGAAAGCGGATCTCTTATAGCTCCACCAATACAGGTTGCTGCGCCACCAAATGGCTCAATTTCTGTTGGATGGTTATGTGTTTCGTTTTTAAAAAGAAGCAGCCACTTTTCTGTTCTTCCATCGATTTCAACATCCATCTTAACTGTACAAGCGTTGATTTCTTCGGACTCATCAAGCTTTGATAAAAGTCCCTTTGACTTTAGGTACTTAGCAGCGATGGTGCCCATGTCCATTAAGGTAATAGGCTTTGTTCTACCAAGTTCCTTTCTTGTCTCCAAATAGTCTGCATATGTCGTCTCTGCATCTCCGTCTTCAAACTTGATGCTATCAATTGTTGTATTAAATGTTGTGTGACGGCAGTGATCTGACCAGTATGTATCAATTACCTTGATTTCTGTTACGGTAGGATTTCTGTTCTCTGATTCGAAGTACTTGCGGCACATCTCAAGATCAGCAATGTCCATGGCTAGACCATTTTGACGAATGAAATCCATAAGATCATTTCTGTTCATGTCTATGAATCCATCTAGAACTTCAACCTCTGTTGGTATCTCGTATACTACCTTTAGAGTTTCAAATTCATCCATGGATGCAAGTCTTGATTCCACTGGATTTATGACGTATGACTTAATTTTATCTAGCTCTGCTTCACTTAGCTTTCCTTTGATGATATATACTTTTGCTGAGCGAACTAGAGGTCTTTCGCCCTTGCTTGTAATCTGTATGCACTCAGATGCTGAGTTTGCTCTCTGATCAAATTGTCCTGGAAGAAATTCAACAGCAAATACACTCTCGTCATTGCCATAGCATAGCTTACTTGATGCTGTATCAACCTGAGGCTCTGAGAATACTGTATTGATTGCTCCGTCAAAAATTTCCTTGCTGCAACCTTCAACATCATAGCGATTAACAACTCTTACCTGCTCTACTGATTTTAGCTGAAGAATATCAACTAGCTCGCTACGCAAGCTTTCTGCTTCGTGTGCGAATTCGTTTTTCTTTTCGACATATACTCTATATACCATCTTATTCCTCCAATGCTTTGAGCGCTCTTGCTCCTATATCCTTGCGATAGTATGCGTCTTTAAAATCAATATGCTTTGCTTGCTCGTATGCCTTATCAATTGCACCTTTGAGACTGTCATCAATTGCTGTGATTCCAAGCACTCTGCCTCCAGATGTAAGAAGCTTACCATCCTTTAAAGCTGCGCCTGCAAAGTATAAATTGTCGATATCACCTTTTATTTCGATTTCATAGCCCTTGCTATATCTTACTGGATATCCGCCTGAAGCGATTACTAGGCAGCATGCGTTTTTATCTGAGAACTCTACCTCGCATTCCTCTAATCTTTCTTCAGTGACTGCCTGCATTATCTCAAGCAAATCTGACTTTAGAAGCGGAAGAACTACCTGTGTTTCTGGATCTCCGAATCTACAGTTATATTCGATAACCTTAGGCCCATCCTCTGTTAGCATTAGTCCAAAATACAGACAGCCTTTGAAGCTTCTTCCCTCTGAATTCATAGCTTCAATACTTGGGATAAATATTTCCTTCATGCATCCATCTGCTATTTCATCTGTGTAGTATGGATTTGGTGCAATTGTGCCCATTCCACCTGTGTTCAGCCCCAAATCACCATCTAAGGCTCTCTTATGGTCCATTGAGGAAATCATTGGCTTTACAGTCTTTCCATCCGTAAAGCTCAAAACCGACACCTCTGGACCTGTGAGAAATTCTTCAATAACAATATGATTTCCGCTGTCTCCAAAGACCTTATCTTCCATCATGGATTTTATTGCAATTTTTGCTTCATCATATGTTTCAGCAATGATTACACCCTTTCCAAGAGCAAGACCGTCAGCCTTAATAACTATAGGCATTTTCTGCTTGCTAACGTACTCGAATGCCTTGTTCATATCACTGAATATCTCGTATTTTGCTGTAGGGATATTGTACTTTTTCATTAATTCCTTAGAAAAAGCCTTGCTTCCTTCGATTATTGCAGCAGCTTTATTGGGGCCAAAACATGGTATTCCAAGGTCTGAAAGCAAATCAACAAGACCTAGCACAAGAGGATCATCAGGCGCAACAACAGCATAGTCAATTTTGTTTTCTTTCGCAAATTTCACTACACCATCAAGGTCAGTAGCTGCGATATCAATGCAGGTTGCATCCTTTGCAATTCCACCGTTTCCAGGTAGTGCAAATATTTCTTCTACTGCTGGATTTTCTTTTAGTTTTTTGATGATGGCATGTTCTCTGCCACCTCCACCTACAACTAACAGCTTCATTTCTATCTCCTTATTAGTGATGGAACAATCTCATTCCTGTAAATACTGTTACCATATTATATTTATTGCAAACTTCTATGACATTATCATCTCTGACAGATCCACCTGGTTCAGCAACATACTTAACACCACTCTTTGCTGCTCTTTCGATATTGTCACCAAATGGGAAGAAGGCATCGCTTGCAAGCGAAACATCTTTGATGCTGTCTAGATATTCTCTCTGCTCTTCAAATGTAAAGGGCTCTGGTTTTTCTGTAAATATATTCTGCCATACTCCGTCAGCAAGCACATCCTCAGGATATTTTCCGAGGTAAATATCTATACTGTTATCGCGCTCAGGTCTACCTATATCTGCCTTAAATGGTAGATTTATAACCTTTGGTGACTGACGTAAATGCCAGAAATCAGCCTTTTCTCCAGCTAATCTTGTACAGTGAATTCTCGACTGCTGTCCAGCTCCTATACCAATTGCCTGTCCATCCTTAGCAAATGCAACTGAGTTTGACTGAGTGTATTTTAGACAAATCAAAGCGACTGTAAGATCGCGCTTTGCTTCATCACTTAGCACCTTATTTTCGGTAACTATATTATCAAAGCATGAATCATCAACCTTGTAATTATTTCTGTTCTGAACAAAGCTAATTCCGAAAACTTGCTTAGTTTCTCTTTCCTGAGGAACGTAGTTAGGATTTATTTTGATGATATTGTAGTTACCGTTCTTTTTTGTTTTTAATATTTCAAGAGCCTCTTCTGAATATGAAGGCGCAATGATTCCATCTGAAACCTCTCTCTTTAGAATGCGTGCAGTAACAGCATCACACTCGTCAGAAAGAGCAACAAAGTCTCCAAAGGAACACATTCTCTCTGTTCCCCTTGCGCGTGCGTAAGCAGTTGCAATTGGAGAATCGTCTAGGCCTTCGATGTCATCAACAAAGCAAGCCTTTTTAAGAACATCATCCATCTTTACTGCAACAGCTGCAGAGGTTGGACTTACATGCTTAAACGAAGTTGCCGCTGGAAGCCCAATTGCTTCCTTTAGCTCTTTTACAAGCTGATAGCTGTTAAAAGCATCTAGAAAGTTTATATATCCAGGTCTTCCGTTAAGTATTTCTATAGGAAGCTCGCTTCCATCTTCCATGAAAATGCAAGCATCTGACTGATTTGGATTGCATCCGTATTTTAGCTGAAAAGACTTCATTGCTTACCTCCCAAACTTGTTGATTATGCGTTCTTCAACATTTCCACCATCAAAATCGGAATACCTTACATAAAGTGAAATCTTATTTTCGCTATCAAGGCTTTCCCAAATTGAGCTAGTAAAAGTGTCTATATCGTCTTCAATTTCAATCTTTGTTGGCTCTCCCTCAAAACTAGGAAGCGGATTGCCATCCTGCACATATGTGTGAATCAAATGGCCAATTCCTGGAACTGATGAATACTCAAAGAAGTTTCTTTGGCAAGCTTCATTATCTGCGTCTTCTCGCTTCAAAATGCTTAGCTTATACTTGAAACCATCCTTTGCATGCTCAACAATACCACTGATTCTAGGAGTATAGTTTGGTGCATCTGGCTCATACTCTCTAGTTCTTAAGGCATCCTCAAAGCTCTTTCCACCAGCTAGGAAATCGAAAATAGTATCGGTCTGATCTCCATTTGTAACTATGAGATTGCTAGCATGCCTTCTTACTGGATAGTAGATAATCAAAGATGGGTCTTCTACCTTGCTCTCATCAAAAGGTTTAATCATAAGATTCTCTCCGTCTTTGACAAATACTCTGTTACGACTATTATCAGAACGTCCCATAATAAAGTATGCACTTACGCATTTTTGATTGCTCGTAGTTCCAATTATTATGCCTCTTCCACAGTAGGAGTTTCCGCTAATAGCTTGCTTTACTCCGATTATATTCATTTTATATTTCTCCATTTTTTTATCATGAGCGCAACATTTTCAACTGCCTGAGGTAGTATTATATGTTCCGCCTCTGCCATAACTCTCTTTTGTAAATCTTCAGCCGTGTCACCTTCGCAAACTCTTACAGCTTTTTGATCTATAATCTTTCCACCATCTGGGATCTCATTAACAAAGTGAACAGTAGCTCCGCTGACTTTAACTCCATATTCAAGAGCTTTTTCGTGAACCTTAAGACCATAGAAGTCCTTGCCACAAAATGATGGAATCAAAGAAGGATGAACATTTATAATTCTATTGCTATATAGCTTACAGAAGTCTTCACTCAAAATCCTTAGGTATCCAGCCAAAACGATAAAATCAATTTCTAGGCATTTTAGCTTTTCAACTAGTCTTTGCTCATCTTCTATGATAAAAGTCTCTATATCATGTTTTTTGGCTCTCTCAAGTGCATATGCATCCTTGTTGTTAGATGCAACCAAACATATATCTGCGTTCTTGATGATTTCACCGCGGCTATCAAGTATTGCCTGAAGATTGGTTCCTCCTCCGGATACGAAGACTGCAACCTTGCATTTTTCAGCTAGCATATCTCTACACCTTCATCTGATTTTGATATAGTTCCAAGAACATAGGCATCTTCACCATTCTCTTTTAGAATTTCTATTGCTTTGTCAGCATCTTCTTTTGATACTATGATTGTCATGCCAACACCCATATTGAAAGTATTGAACATATCGCGCTCAGGAATATTTCCTTCCTTTGCGATTAAATCAAAGATAGGAAGCACTTTGATGTCTTCTCTCTTTATTACTGCACCAAGTCCCTCTGGAAGGCTTCTTGGAATATTTTCATAAAACCCACCACCTGTTATGTGTGCAATTGACTTAACCTTAACTTCCTTGAGAAGTGCGAGAACTGGCTTTACATAGATTTTCGTTGGTGTCAAAAGTACCTCGCCTATTGACTTTCCTCCAAGCTCGGTAACAGGCTTTGATATGTCTGCACTTTCTACATCAAAAACCTTTCTCACAAGAGAAAAACCATTTGAATGAACTCCGGATGATGGAAGTGCAATCAGTACATCCCCTTCTTTAACATTATTCTTATCTAGAACATTTTTCTTATCTACAATGCCTACTGCAAATCCAGCAAGGTCATACTCATCTTCTGGATAAAAGCCTGGCATTTCAGCTGTCTCTCCTCCAACAAGAGCTGACTCAGACTGCACACATCCCTCAGCTACACCCTTAACTATCATTGCTATTTTCTCAGGATTATTTTTTCCACAAGCTATGTAATCGAGAAAGCAAAGAGGCTTTGCACCAACGCATATAATATCGTTTACGCACATAGCTACGCAGTCGATTCCAACTGTGTCGTGCTTATCTAGAAGAAAGGCCATCTTTAGCTTTGTTCCGACACCATCGGTTCCGCTAACCAAAACAGGCTTTTCCATACCTTCCGTATCTAGCTCCATAAGTCCGCCAAAACCACCTACATCAGATGTATTACCAAATACCATGGTTTTAGCTATATGCTGCTTCATCATTTCAACTGAACGGTATCCTGCAGTTATATCTACGCCAGCTTCCTTATAGCTATTGCTGAAACTCTTTGACATATCACACACTCCTATTGTTTGACCTAAATATGTTCTTCATTATCGCTTATATGCTTTTCAAATATAAACTTTTCGTCTCCGTCTGGAATATTTGTTGGATATTCTCCATTGAAACAGCTGTAGCAGTATCCAGTGTTCTTCTGACTTCCTATAAGCATGTTAAGGTGATTAACATCTAGATATCCAACACTTTCAGCTCCAACTACTGATGCAATTTCATCTAAACTGTGCTGACATGCAATCAGGTTTTCCTTGGAACTCACATCTGTTCCATAGTAGCATGGATCTGTGAATGGAGGTGCAGAGGATCTAACATGAATTTCCTTTGCTCCTGCTTCACGTAGAAGTCCTATGATTCTAGCTATTGTAGTTCCTCTAACAATTGAGTCATCAACTAATACAACTCTCTTGCCATCAACTGTATCCTTTACAACATTTAGCTTTATTCTAACCTTATCCTCGCGGTTCTTCTGACCAGGAGCAATAAAAGTTCTTCCTATGTATTTGTTTTTGATAAAGCCTATCCCATATGGAATTCCTGACTGCTGTGCGTATCCAATAGCAGCATCTAATCCGGAATCAGGAACACCTATTACAACATCTGCCTGAACTGGATGCTCCATTGCAAGACATGCACCTGCACGCTTACGAGCTTCGTGAACGCTAACGCCTTCGATTACTGAATCTGGTCTTGCAAAGTATATGTATTCAAAAATGCATATTTTATGTGGTTCTTTGTTGCAGTGATCTTTGATAGATCTTATTCCATCCTTATCAAATACTAGGATTTCACCTGGCTCTATATCCCTGATATACTCAGCGTTTACTGTGTTTAGTGCACATGTTTCTGAAGCAACTACATATGAACCATCACTTCTCTGTCCATAACAAAGAGGTCTGAATCCGAATGGGTCACGAACAGCAATTAGCTTACCCGCAGACATGACAATTAAGGAGTAGGCTCCTTCTAGCTTATCCATAGTTCTATCTATCGCAGTTTCTATGGAATCACAAGCGATTCTCTCCTTGGTTATTAGATATGCAATTACTTCTGTATCTGTTGTAGTGTGGAAAATAGAACCCTGTGTCTCAAGTTCCTTACGCAGATCATAAGAATTTACAAGGTTTCCGTTGTGAGCAAGAGCCATACAGCCCTTGTGATGATTTATAACTATAGGCTGAGAGTTAAGTCTCTCGTTTCCTCCTGTAGTACCATAGCGTACATGTCCAACTGCCATGTTTCCTTCTCCTAGGTCTTCTAGGATACTTTGAGTAAAGACATCGTTTACAAGACCGGTATCCTTATATGTCTTAAGAACACCTTCGTCGTTAACCACAATTCCGCAGTTTTCCTGTCCTCTGTGCTGAAGGGCAAAAAGTCCGTAATATGTGGTCTTTGCAAGGTCACTTTTTTCTGGCGAATATACACCGAAAACCCCGCATTCTTCCCTTAATCCGCTCATTTATTTTCCTCCGAATTTAGCTTCAATTGCAGCGTTTTTCTTAAGTACCTTTTCCTTATCTTCTTCTCTCTTTTGTATGAGCATTTTGCTTAGATTATCATCGCTAAGCGCAAGGATTTCTATTGCTAGCAAAGCGGCGTTCTTTGAACCATCAATTGCAACTGTTGCAACTGGTATTCCACTAGGCATCTGTACTGTAGAAAACAGAGCATCTATTCCATCTAAAGTGCCTGATTTAACAGGAATTCCGATTACTGGAAGCGTGGTATTTGCGGCAATAGCTCCTGCTAGGTGAGCTGCCTTTCCTGCAGCTGCAATAACTACTCCGAAATTGTTATCGATTGCATTCTTTGTGAAATCGTGAACTACCTCAGGTGTTCTATGTGCTGACCAAACGTGAACCTCAAAAGGTACATTGAACTCGTTAAGTGTTGAAATTGCTGATTCGACTACTGGCAAATCGCTGTCAGAGCCCATGATTACTGCTACTTTTTTCATTTAAACCACCTCATACATAAAATATCAAATTCATCTTTATAATAAAAATTTAGCACATTGAAAAAGAGGCTTCAAGATTCGTTCAGATAATATGAAGTTTTTTATTGTTTTTTTTAGCCGATTTATCCTAAATTAGGCAAATACACGAACATTGTTGTATTTTATGCTGCATTGTATTCGTTTTTGATAAAATCTATCAAAGTTAGATAAGGCTCCCTTTACTATCTAGATAGCTCTGCATAATTATCACAGCAGCCTGCTTATCTACATATTTTTTTCTGTCTTCACGCCTTACATTTCCAGCAATCAAAACGTTTTCTGCAAGCTTTGTTGTAAATCTCTCATCCTGCCATACGATTTCAACATCTGCAAGAGCGCTGCTTCTCATCTTATTTTCTAGCTTTGTTCGAAACTCTCTAACCTTTTCGGTCTGAACACTATCAGTTCCATTTAGGTTCAGAGGAAGTCCAATTACAACAGTGTCACAGTCATATTCCTTTATTAGTTCAACAACTTTTCCTGTATCCTTCTTTATCCCTATTCTTTCTATTGTCATAAGTCCTTGGCCTGTTATTCCAAGCTCGTCGCTTAGAGCCACTCCAATTGTTTTATCACCTACATCAAGCGCAATCTTTCTTCTCATTCTTTTCTCCTAACTCTTATGTCAAAAAAATACGGCGGGACAAAACCCGCCGAAACATTATTATTTGTTTAGATACTCTTTTAGGATTTCTTCGACCAAATCGTCTCTATCGATACGGCTTATCATCATACGAGCATTGTTGTAGCTTGTTATATATGAAGGATCACCCGAAAGAATGTAACCAACCATCTGGTCAATTCCATTATATCCTCTTTCTTCTAATGCTTCATAGACATCTTTCAAAACTTCCTTGGTAGTTTTTTCCTGTGCCTTGTTTGTATCAAACATTATAGTCTTTCTTTCCATCGTGTGCCCTCCTATACTCCAATATCGTTATATTTATTATACTACTTGAATAAATTTTCTGCAAGCACAAAAGCATCGTCAAGCTTTGATATATCCTTTGCTCCAGCCTGAGCCATATTAGCTTTACCGCCACCGCCACCGCCGCAAGCAGCAGCTACTTCCTTAACTATCTTACCAGCATGGAATCCAGACTCTACAAGGTCGTCGCTAAGTGAAACTAAAAGCGCTGCCTTTTCACCATCTACTGCAGCAAATATCATAGCCACATTATTTGATTCCTTCTTGATGTCATCTGCTAAAGTTCTAAGCTCTCCCGCATCCATAGAATCAAATTTCTTTGTTATAACTTTGATTCCATTTACATCCTTTGCTTCTGCAAGAAGTGATGTTGCTGCATTTCCAAGCTGTGCCTTCTTAAACTCCGCAAGCTCATGCCTTAGACTCTTTAACTCTTCAGATAATGAAACTATCTTGTTCTTTAACTGATCTTTATTGCATTTTAGTTCAGCTGCACAGTCTTCTATAACCTCAGCCTGCTTATTTGCAATATCATATACTGCACAAGCACTCACAGCCTCTATTCTTCTAACACCTGATGCAACACCTGACTCTGATAGAAGCTTAAAGCATCCGATTTCTCCGGTGTTATGTACATGTGTACCCCCACAAAGCTCAACGCTGAACTTACCGCAGCTTACCATGCGAACTGTATCACCATACTTTTCACCAAAGAGTGCCATAGCACCCTTGCTCTTAGCTGTCTCTATATCCGTCTCTAGTGTTTCAACATCTTCAAATCTATTGATTTCTTCATTTACTATTGCCTCAACTTCCTTGAGCTGTTCCTTTGTTAGGCCTTCAAAGTGAGTGAAGTCAAATCTTAGACTGTTCTCATTTACAAATGAACCTGCCTGCTGAATGTGATCTCCGACAACCATACGAAGTGCCTTATGTAGCAGGTGAGTTGCTGTATGGTTTCTTGCAACCATGTTCCTTCTCACTCTATCAACAAAGCATGATACACTATCACCTACTGAAAGCTTACCCTCAATAATCTCTACCTCATGGCAGAATGCACCGTTCTGCTTGCTAACAGCCTTTACGTATGCTTTAAAGCCATCTGCTTCAATCAGACCTGTATCATAAATCTGTCCACCGCCTTCAGCATAAAATGGTGTCTGATCTAGGTAAATTCTAACGGTCTCGCCCTGCTCAGCTGAATCAGTCATTGCTCCAGACTTAAGAATAGCTAAAACATTTGAATCGCTCGTCAGCGAGCTATATCCTACAAACCTTGTCTCAGGAACGTCTACTGCTGTAACAGCTTCCTTCCAGCCTTCTTCGTCTTCAGACTTACGACCAGCTCTAGCCTGTTCCTTCTGCTTTTCCATGTTAGCCTTGAAACCATCCTTATCAGCTGTAAAATCATTCTCTAAGAGGATTTCCTCTGTAAGTTCTGGTGGGAATCCGTATGTGTCGTAGAGCTTAAACATCTTCTCTCCGTCAAGTACAGTCTTGCCCTGCTGCTTCATCTCATCGACATAGCCCTGAATAATATCTATACCCTGCTGGATTGTAGAAGCAAACTTTTCTTCTTCGACAGCTATAATCTTCTTAATGAACTGCTGCTTCTCAACTAATTCAGGATAAGCTTCCCCTGATACAGCGATAACTCTGTCAGCCATATCCGAAAGGAATCTACCGTTAATACCGATTAGATTACCGTGTCTTGCAGCTCTTCTTATAATTCTTCTTAGAACGTAACCGCGTCCTTCATTTGATGGAATGATACCATCAGCAATCATAAATACCATCGAGCGAAGGTGGTCAGTAATAATTCTAACTGATATATCTGTTTTCTCAGTGCCAGCTTCTTCATATTTGATTCCCGAAAGCTCAAGAACTCCATGAAGGATGTACTGAATAGTATCTATATCAAAGATGGATGTAACACCCTGCATAATACATGCAATTCTCTCAAGACCCATTCCTGTATCTATGTTTGGGTGCTCGAGGTTGCTGTAGCTACCATCCTCTTCCTTGGAGAACTGTGTGAACACATGGTTCCAAAACTCAACATATCTATCGCAGTCACAACCAGGCTTACAGTCTTCTCTATCGCATCCGTATTCTTCACCTCTATCAAAATAGATTTCTGAACATGGACCGCATGGACCTAGACCTATTTCCCAGAAGTTATCTTCCTTGCCTAGTCTTACGATTCTTTCAACAGGCATTCCAAGCTTTTCCCAAATTTTCTCAGCCTCTGTATCGTTCTCGTACACTGTTGCCCAAAGTTTATCCGTTGGAAGCTCCAAAACCTTAGTGATGAATTCCCATCCCCATGTTAGAGACTGCTCCTTGAAATAGTCACCAAAGGAGAAGTTACCTAGCATCTCAAAAAATGTACCATGTCGTGATGTGATACCAACGTTTTCGATATCACCTGTTCTGATACACTTCTGACATGTAGTCATTCTCTTAGCCGGCGGTGTATCAAGTCCTGCAAAGTATCTCTTCAGAGGTGCCATACCTGAGTTTATAATAAGCAATGATTTATCGTTTTGGGGAACTAATGAAGCGCTCTTTGCTGCATAGTGTCCCTTACTTACATAAAAATCCCTAAAAGATTTTCTTATCTCGTTAAGTCCTTTTTTCTGCAAGGTTCATTCCTCCTATCAAATCTATCCTTAAAGTATATCACTTTTTCGCATCTTAGTACACTGTAAAACCATTTATGATCTTCTCAAATTTCTTTGCTATCTTCAAGTCATTTGGCTCTAGATACATATATAGCTTAATCTTAGGCTCTGTGCCAGAAGGTCTGATAATAAAAGTACTCTTAGACACAGTTCTCATAATCAAAACATCTGACTTTGGCATTCCGGTATCATCATTTAAAAAGTCAATTTTCTCTTCAAAGCTAGCTATCTCAGAAAGCTCATTTGTTCTAAAATAGTCCATTATCCTTGCAATCTGCTTTTCACCTTCTATGCCCTCAAAAACAAAGTTTCCTATGCGTTCGATAAGCCTTCCATATCTGGAATTAATTTGGTTTAACTTCTCAAAGAGATCTATGCCCTCAGACTTATACTGAGCCGCCATACATGCAATTAAAAGAGCTGTGCTCACACCATCCTTATCACATATGAATGGCGATACAAGAAATCCGTTACTCTCCTCATAACCAAAGAAATATTTACTCTCTACACCATCTTGTCTAAGTCCTGCAATAATCTCACCGATATATTTGAATCCAGTTAGAGTACGCACAACCTCTATACCATTTTCATCAGCAATTTTATCTATCAAAGGTGAAGAAACTATGCTTCTTATGCAGATTGAATCTGCTTGTTTCTCCTTGAATCTGCAGAGGAAATCAAAGAGTAAAATTCCTATCTGATTACCAGTTAGATTAACCTTCATACCATCGCTTACAAGGGCACATCCAATTCTATCGCAATCAGGATCTGTTGCAATAATTATATCCGCCTTGCACTCATCTAATGTCTCAAATGCTTCCGTATAGGCGCTCATCTTCTCAGGATTTGGAGATTTGCAAGTAGGAAAGTTCGAATCAGGGTTTTCCTGCGATTTAACAATGCTTATATTATCAAAACCACTATCAGAAAGTGCTTTGCTTACATATTTAAGTCCTGCTCCATTTAAAGGAGTATAGACTATATGAAGATTCGATTTAGCATCCTTGTTTATTCCCTTAGGTTCAAGTGAAATAACCTTTGATAAAAAATCATTTTTAATCTCATCATCGAGCATAGTTATGTTTGAATCATCAACATTTATATCATCAAAGTAATCAAAATGCTCCTGCTCCTTTAGAATCGAGTCAAGCTCACTTCCGATTATCTGATATCCATGCTTTCCGTAAACTTTATAACCATTATAAACTGCTGGATTATGACTTGCCGTAATCATAATTCCATAGTCACATGAAAGCTTAGTAATTGCATAGACAAGTACAGGAACGGGCGTTAGCTCACTAAATAGATATGCCTTTATTCCCATTGCTGACATCAAAGCAGCTGTCTCACGTGCAAATCTAGATGAATTTTTTCGGCTATCAAAAGAAATAACAACTGATTTACCAGCACAATTTTTATTGATATGGCTAGCTAAAGCAAGGTTACTTCTACGTAAAACATAGGTGTTTAACCGATTTGTTCCAGCACCTAAAATTCCACGCATTCCAGATGTTCCAAAATCAAGCTCCTTATAAAAACTCTCGTTAATTTCTTCAAAATTATCCTTCATCAAAGAGAGTTCTTGCTTTATCTCTTCATCTTTTGCGCAGTCAATCCATCTTTTATATTCATTTAGAATATCAACTTGAATATCCATTTTCTTACCCATACAAAATCACGGCAGTGCACCTGCACTGCCGCTAAATTATACTAAAATTTTATTATTCTTCAATCTCGTGATCGTGCTCATCTTCCTCAGCATTAGGGTCAAATCCCTCTAGTCCAGCGTATGTCTTGTTATTCTTCTGTGCATAATCATAGATAGCTGACTTAATAGCATGGTCAGCAAGAACTGAACAGTGAACCTTAACTGCTGGAAGACCACCTAGCTCATCAACTACATCTTTATTTGTAAGCTTAAGAGCTTCTTCTACTGTCTTACCAATAATCATCTGTGTAGCCATGCTTGATGAAGCGATAGCGCTTCCGCATCCAAATGTCTTGAACTTGCAATCTGTAATTACATCGTTCTCATCAACCTTAATCTGCATCTGCATCATATCTCCACATACAGGGCTTCCGTAAATACCTGTTCCAGATGGGTTTTCTATTTCTCCAACGTTCTGTGGATTCATAAAATTATTCATTACTGTATCGTTATATAGTGCCATAACTATTCTCCTTTCTTAGGGCTTAGAGGTGATAAATCTCTTAGCCATGCAACTATTTTCTTAGTGCATTCTACTGTATAATCTATATCTTCCTTAGTGGTGAAATCTCCTACTGAAAATCTTACTGTTCCGTGTATTAGCTCAACTGGTACTCCCAAAGCTGAAAGAACATGTGAAGGTTTTAGTGACTTTGATGAACATGCCGATCCAGTTGAAATGCAAATTCCACAAGCATCAAGCTGGATTAGGATTGATTCTCCCTCAATGTACTTAAATGTCACATTCAGGTTTCCTGGATGTCTGTTATCCATTGAACCATTGATGATAACATCTGGAATCTCAGCTGTGAGCTTCTCTGCAAGATAATTTCTCATCTCTGTGCTATGCTTGATATGCTCATCAAGACTGTTCATTGCAAGTTCAGCAGCCTTACCGAAGCCAACTATGCCAGCTACGTTCTCTGTTCCTGCTCTCTTGCCGCTTTCCTGTCCGCCTCCGAAAATCAAAGTACCTAGCTTGGCGCCACGTCTGATATAAAGTCCACCAACGCCCTTAGGTCCATATATTTTGTGTGCTGACATTGATAGGAAGTCAACGCCCAAATCCTTAACATCGATAGGAACATTTCCTACTGCCTGAACTGCATCAGTGTGGAATAGCACACCGTGTTTCTTTGCAATAGCTGCAAGTTCCTTAATCGGATGAATTGTTCCAATCTCATTGTTAACCATCATTATGCTAACAAGAATAGTTGTATCCTTAATAGCTGCCTCAAGCTCTGCAGGATTAAGTCTACCCTGATCATCTATACCAAGATATGTTACTTCATATCCGTTCTTCTCTAAATACTCACATGTACGAAGCATAGCTGGATGCTCAGTAACTGTTGTAATGATGTGGTTTCCCTTATTCTTAAGTGAACTTGCTACTCCCTTAAGCACCCAGTTATCGGACTCAGATCCACATCCTGTGAAATAAATTTCGTTAGACTTTGCATTGATCAAAGCTGCTACCTTTTCTCTAGCCTCATCTAGTGCACGTCTTGCTACTAGGCCTGGTGTGTATAAGCTAGATGCATTTCCAAAATGTTCTGTGAGGAATGGTAGCATCTCCTTAAGAACATCTCCCTTAATAGGGGTAGTTGCGGAATTATCAAGATATACCTGTCTCATATATTTCAGCTCCTTCTGTCTGTTTTATCATTATCATTTACGATTTATTTATACCTATATCTTGTGAATTTTAAACAGTATACAATCTAATTAAAATATGATAATCGACATTAGGATTCCTTATTATTCTTATCATCTGGTTTAATCGTATCTAGATGTGAACGTAGATTAGTCTTGAATGAATCGATATACTTGCGTCTTAGCTTATGTTGTTCTTTTTTTTCATCTTCGCTTAGCCCTTCATCAGTTTTGGATTTTTTGGCTAGCTCGTTAATACGTTTAATTTCATCTTCTGTAATCATTGTAATTCTCCTAACAATTAGTTCTAATATTATACCAAAGCGCAACGATTCAATCAAGATTATATGGTCACATAAGCTTTAATTTTATCAAATTTTTTTGTGCCTATGCCTTTTACATTCATAAGTTCATCAATCGATCCAAAATTGCCATTTGATCTTCGATATTCTATTATGCGTTTTGCCATAGCTGGACCTATTCCCGCTATGCTCTCTAGCTGGTTTTGATCTGCTTGATTTATGTTTACTAATCCACTTATATTGCTAGAGATATCAGGATTATCTATAGCTTGATGTCCTTGTTCTCCTGTGATTTTACTCGGAATTACAATTTTTTGCCCATCAGAAACTATAGACGCTCTGTTAATCACATCAGCATTTGCATTTTCGCTAAGCCCCCCAGCCTGATCTATGAGTTCAAATACCCTAGTTCCTGGTCTAATCTTATATACACCTGGTTTATTAATTTCACCACTTATATCAGCGATTATAAGCTCATCTGATTCTGCCTCCTTTTTCGACTTAGCTTTGGAATTATTCTTTGATCTTTTGCTTGATCTAGAATGTTTATTTGAAGTAGTACTATCTTCCTTTGTTTCCTTTAAGCTACTAATCGATGGTGCATGCTTGTAATTTTGCTTAGGGGATTTTTCCCCATTCAGTACAAAAAACAGCAAAGCGGCTATGATTGCAATAATCGTAACCGCTATTTGGACATATTTATTATTTCTTTTAATAAAAGTTTTAGCTGACTGCACATAGTATTCTATATTGCTTAGCCCAAGTTTTCCTCTTTGCAAAATATCCCTCCGTTTAAACTTAATTTTCGTATATCAAGTCTAAACCCATTGTTTGGGGAATACAAGAGTCAAATCTCAAAAAATCCCTGCTTACTTCTATATCATATCTTTGGATATCTAGTCCGCTGTGCTCTATAAATGTAGTAATGACAAGCTCTGGACTGAGATTTGAGGCACTTCCGCAGTCAAGATCAAGCTTTAGAGTTATACTTCCATTTACTTCTTCAGCATCTATTTCACGGATTTTTGATCTAATATCAACCTCGCCCAGCTTCTTTGTCTTCTTCATTCGCTTTAGGGCTATGATGGATTCCCTAGCTAGATATGATTTTATATCATCTTTTATCTCGTCAAGCGACTTTTCTAGTGTATCAGGTAAGAAAACACTGTAAACAGCAGAACTTACAGCTGCAGCAAGCGAACCTTGTGTTCCATCAATATAACCACATGCCAAAATGCTAATTCCTTCAGGGAACTGCTCGTTTAACTTTAGCAAAATATCATCCTGGGTAGTTTCCTCATAGGTGAAAAACTCTATTAGCTCCTGCTTTGATGTATATCCTAGTGAAAGTGGCTGAGCAAAGCTCATTCTAGGATGTGGATTAAAGCCTTTGGAATAGTCTAGCGGAATTCCTGCCCTTTTGAAAGTACGCTTAAAAAGCCTCAGCATATCTAGATGTGAGATGTATTTAATGTATCCCTGTTTGCTGAACTCTAAAACAAATCTATTCATAGATACCACCTAACTTACAAACCGTTCTTTTGTTGATTCCGCAGCCTGTGCAGCCAATTCTGCAGTCTGGTGTAATCTGAGCAACATTAGCGCGTTTCCATTCTAGCTTTAGATATTCGTCGCTTACAGAGCTATCGATTATGTACCATGGCAGTACTTCATCAATATCTCTTTCTCTCTGGGTGTAGAACTCGATGTCAAGATCGCTCTTTTCAATTGCAGTCCTCCATTTTTGTTCATCAAAGCACTCAGACCAGCTATCGCGAACGCAACCTTCCTCATATGCCTTTAGAAGAAGTTCTCCTGTTCGCCTATCTCCACGAGCAAATACTGCCTCAAGCACGCTTGTAAAATCGTCATGATAGTTAAATGTTATGCCTTTGACATATAGAAGTCCTCTAAGGAAGTCATGCTTACGCCTGAATTCTTCTAGGCTGTTTTGCCCCATCCACTGAAAAGGAGTAAATGCCTTTGGAACAAAGTTAGAAACGCTGACAGTCACATTGAATCTACCGCCCCTGCCAACTTCCTTCTTTATCTGTAAAATCTTCTTTGCTATATTTGCTATACCCTCTAGATCCTCATCAGTCTCCGTCGGATGACCTATCATAAAGTAAAGCTTGATATTGTTCCAGCCAAGTTCTATGGCCTGACGAACTGCAGAAAAAATATCTTCCTCAGTAATACCTTTGTTTATTACGTCCCTAAGTCTTTGCGTTCCAGCTTCTGGTGCAAAGGTTAGACCTGATTTTCTGTATTTCTGTATTTCCTGAAGCACGTTAAACGAGAAGCTATCAAGTCTTAGTGATGGAAGTGAAAGCGCAACGTTTCTATCTGCACACTTATCCATTACTGATGTAGCTAATGCCTCAAAATCAGAGTAATCACTTGTAGAAAGCGATAGAAGCGAAAGTTCATCGTGTCCAGTTGTCTCTAGCTGTCTTTCTACGATACGCTCTATGGTTTCCTTTGATCTTTCTCTAATCGGCCTATATATCATACCAGCCTGGCAGAATCTGCATCCTCTAGTACAACCCCTAAACGTTTCAACGACAGCTCTATCGTGTACTGTATCGATAAACGGAACCATTGGTCTTTCTGGGAATGGAATGTCTTCGATTTCACTTATCAAAGCTCTCTTAACACGCTTTGGAGCGTCTTCTATCAAAGGGACGTACTCTTTGACCGTATTGTCCTCGTTATAAACAACATCATAAAATGATGGAATATAAACTCCATCTGTTTTAACTATTGATTTTAGAAATTCTCTCTTACTTACGCCCTTCTCTAGGGATTTCTTATATTCCTTTAGGAAGTAAGGCAAAAGTTCCTCGCCATCACCAATCAAAAATACATCGACGAAATCACTTAGTGGTTCAGGATTATATGCACACGGACCTCCCGCAATGATAAGCGGTTCGTCTTCTGCTCTATCCTTTGATTTAAATGTAATCCCTGCAAGACTTAACATATCAAGTACGTTCGTGTATGACATCTCGTACTGAAGCGTAAAACCTAGAACATCCATATCTCTTACACTTGTCTTTGTCTCAAGAGTAAATAGATCTAGTTTTTCCTCACGCATCAATGCAGACATATCCTGAGCAGGTGCAAAGACCCTCTCACAATAAATTTCATCATCCTTATTTATAATGTTATACAAAATCTGAAGTCCCATATATGACATACCGATTTCGTATAAATCTGGGAAAGCAAAAGCAAACCTTAACTTATTCTGAGGTTTTTTCTTGCAAATGTTCTTCTCTGATCCTATGTATCTTGCCGGTTTTTCTACTCGCTTTAGAAGTCTATCGATCTTCTTTGCGCTCTCATCATTCCTGAAGAGGCTATCAATTTTTACGCCCATTCTTATCTCTAAAGCCTTGATAAATATCTTGGTCTCTTCCCTTTTTTCTATTAGGATTTCAGTTCTCTCAGCTGTTTTACCTGGCTTATCGATAAGGTATTCAACACGCTCATCAATTCCAACATATTCATCTTCCTTGACAAGTCTATCAGCTAGGCAGAAAATGTCAGTTTCAGTTATATTTTCAGGCGCATTAAACTCATATCTCATATGGTTTCTCACAGCCTTTGCTTCCTGCATATAACCAAGTGATTCAAGTAAATCAGCTGCAGCCTCTCCATGATTATCAGATATTCTCATCAAATCGTGGATAAGACCTGCAGCTCTTACTAAAGACACATCAAAATTATAGCCAGCTTTATTTAGAGCACCTGCTATCCTTGCTCCTGTCTCACCAACAGCTCTGCAGTGTTTAATTACACGCTCTGGAGTTTCATATTTAGCATAAAGCTCCTTGCAGACTTCTTCGCAGAGACGCTTTTGTTTTTTTGATTCACTACTCATCGTATTCATCATAATATTCAAGCTCAAAGTCGCCAATCTTTACAATATCACCTTCTTCAAGCCCCATCTTTCGAAGTTTCTTGAGCGCTCCGCTCTTCTCTATATACTTATATAGATATCTCAGAGAACCCATATCATTAAAGTTTGTTGAATCAAATATCTTCTGAAGCTGCTGACCTTCCATAATGTACTGTCCGTTTTCGTAGCGAACATCAACTCTTCTGTAATCAGCATCACTAAGCTTTTCTGATTCAAAATCAAAGTACTCATATTCCTCTTCTGGTGGTGGATTTAGCTCTGCCTTTGCCAGTTCCTCAGCAGCAGCTGAAAGCAGTTCCTTAACACCAAGATTTAGAGGTGCAGAAATTGGGAACATCCTGTAGCCCTTGCCTTCTACATAAGCCTTGAACTTGAGGTAATTCTCATCATCTTCATCTATCATATCTATCTTATTAGCAGCTACAAGCATAGGCTTTTGGGTAATCTTATCGCTATATGATTCTAGCTCCTTCATTATCTTATCAAAGTCATCTATAGGATCTCTGCCCTCGCAACCTGAAACGTCTACAACATGAATCAAAACTTTGGTTCTCTCAATGTGTTTTAGGAACTTAAAACCAAGCCCAAGCCCCTGATGAGCACCCTCAATGATTCCTGCGATATCGGCCATTACATAGTCTGTATCATATAGTCTTACAACACCGAGATTAGGATCTATAGTTGTAAAGTGATAGTTTTCTATCTTAGGTCTTGCATTAGTAGCAACAGCAAGAAGACTTGACTTTCCTACATTAGGAAATCCAACAAGACCTACGTCAGCAAGCATCTTAAGCTCAAGAATTACATCTCTTTCCTTAGCCTTATCTCCTGCTTCAGCAAAGTTTGGCGCCTGTCTTATTGAGTTCTTGAAGTGGATATTACCCTTACCTCCTCTGCCGCCTTGAGCAGCAACAAAGCTATCTCCATCCTCCTTAAGATCATGCATCAAAAGACCAGACTCAGCATCAAAAACCATAGTTCCAACAGGAACCTTGATAACTAAATCTTCCCCTTTTTTGCCGTAGCACTTTTTCTTCATGCCGTTTTGACCATTCTCGGCTTCGTATTTTTTCTTGTATCTAAAGTCCATCAAAGTTCTAAGGTTTCTATCAGCGAGGAAAACTACATTTCCTCCGTTTCCACCATCCCCACCGTCTGGACCACCTTCAGGAACAAAGGGTTCTCTTCTAAATGAAACAGCACCGTTTCCACCCTTACCTGAAACTATTGTTATTCTTGCTTTATCTACAAGCATATTAACCTCTTATCAATTAAATTAACAAAAAAGAGCCTCTTATGAGGCCCTATAGTTAAGCTTCTCTTGAATAAACACTGACCTGTTTTCTGGTTTTGTCGTATCTTTCGAACTTTACATTACCATCAATCTTAGCAAACAAAGTGTCATCTCCACCGATACCTACATTGTTACCTGGGTGGAACTTAGTACCTCTCTGTCTAACTAGGATACTGCCGGCGCTTACAAACTGTCCGTCACCAATCTTGACACCAAGTCTTTTCGATTCGGATTCGCGGCCATTCTTGGAGCTTCCTACACCTTTCTTACTTGCCATGTAAAGACACCTCCTCGTCGGTTAAACTTTATTACTTAGTTGCAGCTTCGATTTTCTCGATGATAACTGCCTTAGTAGCCTTAGCGTCAACTTCAACACCCTTAGCTTCTGCATATGCAATCAATTCATCCTTCTTCATCGATGCTAGGTTTTTTACTTCTTCTTTTGCTTCAGCAGCCTTAACTGCCTTAGCTGGAGCCTTGCCATCCAATGATGTAATCTTGATCATTGTGTATGGCTGTCTGTGACCCTGTTTCTTTCTGTAGTCCTTCTTAGCCTTGTACTTGAAGATGATAACCTTCTTTCCCTTGCCACTCTCAACTACTTCACCAAAGACCTTAGCGCCTTCGATGTATGGTGCGCCAACCTGAACATCACCATCTTTGCTTAGAAGCAATACTTTGTCTAGTTCAACCTGAGCTCCGTCTTCAACTGCTAGCTTTTCAACAGTTAGGACATCTCCTTCAGCAACTCTGTACTGCTTTCCGCCTGTTTCGATAATTGCGTACATGTGTTTCTACCTCCTCTATCCAGTCTCGCCTATTACAGGTAGCTTACGCTTTATAACCCGTTTCGTGCGGTCTAACCATGTAATAATAACATCAACGCATGATAATGTCAACAATTACATATTAAAATCTTTAAAAATAGAGGAAACCGGCGCATTGCACCGGCTTAAAATATTATTTATAAATTAATCCTCTAGGATTACTCCATCTTCGTCAACTCTAAAATCAGCTACATCTTCTGGCATCTCTTCAGCAGAGTTATTTGACTGCAATGCCACGAGAAGCTTCTGCTCTATCTCCTGAGATATATCGCTGTGCTCATCGAGATAAACCTTAACATTCTCACGACCCTGTCCAATCTTCTCGCCATTGTAGCTATACCATGAACCAGCCTTCTCAATAATGTTCTGTTCAACAGCGCTATCTAAGATATCTCCTGACTTAGAAATACCCTCACCGAACATTATGTCAAATTCAGCGCGCTTGAATGGTGGCGCAACCTTGTTCTTAACAATCTTAACCTTGGTTCTGTTACCTAGGATATCGTCACCCTTCTTGATGCTCTCGCCCTTTCGTACATCAAATCTCATAGTTGAATAGAACTTGAGAGCGCGTCCACCTGTAGTTGTCTCAGGGCTTCCGTACATTACACCAATCTTCTCTCTCAGCTGGTTGATGAATATAACGCATGTCTTGGAACGGCTAACAGTACCAGCTAGCTTACGAAGTGCCTGTGACATCATTCTTGCCTGAAGGCCTACGTGTGAATCTCCCATCTCGCCCTCAATCTCAGAGCTTGGTACAAGCGCTGCTACAGAGTCGATAACGATTACATCCAAAGCTCCACTTCTTGCAAGTGTATCGCAAATCTCAAGACCCTGCTCTCCTGTATCAGGCTGTGATACTAGTAGTGCATCAACATCTACGCCTATACTCTTAGCATAAACTGGATCAAGAGCATGCTCTGCATCGATAAATGCAGCTCTTCCTCCCTGCTTCTGAGCTTCTGCTACAATGTGAAGTGTGAGAGTTGTCTTACCTGATGATTCAGGTCCAAAAATCTCAATGATTCTTCCTCTTGGAACTCCGCCAACACCAGATGCGATGTCTAAACTTATTGATCCAGTTGATATAACTGAAAGATCCTTGTTCTGTGCGTTCTCGCCGAGTCTCATGATAGACCCGTCACCAAATTTCTTATGTATATGCTTCAGAGCTTCTTCTAAAGCTCTATCCCTATCATCGGGATTAGAAGCTGCAAATTTCTTCGTTGCCATCCTTACCTCCAAAATGAACATTCGTTCTTATTTCATTCTACATTAGCTGTTAACAAAAATCAAGTCTAAGTTTTACTGTATTTTTTACATTTACAGTCTTACATTTTCCCCTTATTCATGTCAACAATTTCTAGATTTTCCCCTTATAATCAATAGCCTTTTTTATTTGATTAAACATCTCTAGACAGCAGAAGTTTCTATTCCAGTTTCTATCATTGCGATGTGTCTTTACCTCATGTACATGCTCATAGTCTCCAAATACTATTCCTATATACATGGTCCCAGCATCTAGGCCATGATATGCATCAGGTCCTGCTACACCAGTTGATGAAATACAGAGCTTGCTTCCGGTCTTTTCTCTTAGCCCCTTTGCCATTTCAAGAGCCACTTCTTTGCTTTCTGCCGTATACTTTTCTAAAGTTTCTTTATTTACACCTAGCTCTTCCTGCTTTGCTCGTTCAGAGTATGTAACAAGGCCCCTTTCAAAGACCTTTGATATTCCCGCAACGCTAACAAGCATCTGCGAAAATGCCCCACCCGTGCATGACTCGCATGCAGAAATGCTTATATTCCTATCTATTAGAGCATTACCTATAGTATCGCAAAATTCTTCGCCATCAAAGCTATATATGTAGTCGCCTATTATATTTTCTATTTCCTTGCAAACCTTATCAACTGCAGCTTTAGCTTCATCATAAACCTTACGCTTTGATGCTACTCTTATCATGCACTCGCCTTCCTTTGCATAGGTAGCAATAGTTGGGTCAGTTTGGACATCTATCAAAGGAAGAAGTTCTGTTTCGAGAAGTGATTCACCAATTCCAAATGTCCTAATCATCCTATATACTATACTTTCGTCCTGCTTTGATAGAAGGAATGGCTTTGCCTCATGTTCCCACACATAATGAACTTCTCTAGGTGGTCCTGGCAGACTTATGATGATTTTACCGTCTTTTTCTAGTGCAAAGGCTGGAGCTGTTCCTGCCTCATTATCCAAGACAACTGCATGCTGAGGCATCATTGCCTGTTTGTAGTTATTTTCGGTGAGCTTGCGACCACGTTTTTTTGCATATCTTTCGAGAGCCGCAAAGCTTTCCGCATGCATTACAAGCTCTTCATCAAAGACATCTGCAATTGTCTCCTTTGTGATATCATCCTCTGTCGGCCCAAGACCTCCAGTTGTGATTATAAGATCACATTTTTCGAGCGCGTATTTTAGTGTTTCGCTGAGCCTTCCATCGTTATCACCTACAACAAAATGATACATAACATCAAAGCCAAGAAGATTTAGTTCCTTTGATAGATATGCCGCATTTGTGTTTATCGTATGTCCAAATAAAAGCTCCGTACCAACTGATATAATACAACAACGCATAATTTCACTCCTAAAAAAGCCAATGTAAAGCCTGAGCAACCAAGCCTCACATATGGCTGTTTTTTTATCTTTTGCAATTATATTTTTATGTGCATCCACTTTCCATATTTAAATCTTGTATAAGAAAATACCATTCGTAGGCTCTGATCGGTTATCACCGCTATCCAAGCGCCATATAATCCCATATTAAATTTAAAACACAATACATAAGTCAAAATAGGACGGAATATCGCAATAACAAAAAGCGAATAAATCATCACATAGAAACTGTCGCCCGCCCCTTTCAATACCCCCGAACACACAAGTTGAATTGCTTGCGGAAAAGATGCAATTGCAAGGATGATAATTATATTCGAGCCCAGCTTTATGACCTCCGTGTCATCCGTATAAATATCAATCAATATATGTCTGCCGATTATACATATTGCGCAAAAGACTACCGCTATCAAAACTCCAACCTTAAGCCCGATTTTACCATACTCCTTTGCTGCATCCTCACGACCTTTTCCAAGCCATTGCCCCGTGTGTGCTGCACTTGCATAGCCAAGTCCCATAGAAAACGAATAAAAAATATCTGTCAAATTCATACAAACCTGATGTGTAGCAAGTTGAAGTACTCCAAGCTCCGCAACCATTTTAGTATAAGTGAACATACCGAATCTTTCGAATGACTGCTCGCCAAGCGCCGGCAAGCCGACCTTAAAAAAGCTATGCGCATTAGTTTTCGAAAATCTCCACGAGGAGCCGTCTACAATATTAAGCTCGTGATTTTTATTTAGGATTACAACAAATATTATCGCCGCTGTAATAATATTTCCAATCAATGTGGCTAGTCCCGCCCCTGCTATTTCCATCCTCGGAAATAGCCAAATTCCGTGTATTAGAAAAATGTTTAATATCGTATTTATTACATTGCCTACCGCATTTGCCTTAAAAACAACCTTTGTATAACCTATACCGATCAATGCAGCGCTTACAATTTGTGTAAAAGCCGCAAAAAACAGTCCTACAACTATGTATTTTCCGTACACCGCCCCTTCGATTATCAATTCACCTTTACCGCCTGCAAACGATATTATTTCAGGCAAAAAGCAAAATGCGGCAATAAGCATTGGAATATATATCAAAAATGTCAACGCTATCGCTTGCTTAAGTATTCCGTTCATCTCGGAAATTCTTCCCTCGCCTTTTCTGCGTGCAACCATAGCCGTAACAGCTACGGATAGCGAACGTACAAGTACCAGCAATACCATCCTCGGCTGACTCATGATTCCAACAGAAGCAAGTGCATCTGCACCCAGTCCTCCTACCATTGCAAGATCTATTGCAAGCATCAAATCCAAAAGAAGCCCCTGCATTGCAGCAGGAAGCGCAACTTCCAGATATTTTTTATAAGCCGTTTTAGAATCTTCGATTTCGTACATATTTTTATCCTTCAAAATAAGCCCGAAGCAGATTTCTTGTTCAGATTACTCGGGCTATTTACATTATATTATTAAATTTAATCGTACAAATGACATGCCACGCTATGACCTGCACTCACTTCCTTAAGTTTAGGCGCTTCTTTCAAACAAATATCCATGCATTTATTGCACCTGCTTTGAAACGGGCATCCCTTCGGTACATCAAGCGGACTTGGGACTTCATTATCCAAATTTTCAATCGGTTTTGAAAAATCCATATTTATGTCGAATATAGAAGCTACCAGTGCCTTTGTATACGGATGTAACGATTCCTTTGCAATATTTTCCGAAGGCAAAAATTCAACCACGTTACCCAAATACATAACCGCAACATAATGTGCAAAGCTCTGTATCAAAGCTATATCGTGGCAGATAAATCCAATAGTAATCCCCTTCTCTTTTTGTATTTTTACGATAAGCTCAACAATAGTCTTTTGCACCGAAACGTCAAGCGCCGAGGTTGCCTCGTCCATTATGATTATTTCAGGTTCAAGCGCAAGCGCCCTTGCTATCGCCACTCTCTGCCTTTGTCCCCCGCTCATATTGTGCGGATACCTGTCAACAAATTCCTCCGGCAGATCAACCATTTCCAAAAGTTTTTTACACGCGCTGTCTTTTTCAGACGGTTTGATTCTGCCAAAATTCATAAGCGGCTCGCAGATTATATCCCGTATTTTCATTTTAGGATTGAATGACGATGTGGGATCTTGGAATACCATTTGTATATACTGCCGATTAAGCCTTTTTTCTTCACCTTTGAGTTTCGAAATATCTTCGCCTTTGAAAAGAATCTGTCCCGATGTCGGTTCATCCAAAGATATGAGCATGCGCATAAGCGTACTTTTTCCGCAACCCGACTCTCCCACAAGTCCAAGCGTTTTTCCCTTATACAGTTTGAGGTTTATATCGTTGTTTGCAATAAGGGTTCTACCTCCCGAAGCAGGAAAATGCTTCGATACGTTTTTTGTTTCCAGTATTACCTCACCGATATCATACATATCGCTCACCTCCCATAGACGGAACCGCTTTTATGAGCGTTTTAGTATATTCGCTTTCAGATTCCTTCAGTATATGATTTCTATCACCTTCATCGACTATATTTCCGTCTTTCATTACTATAATGTAATCCGACATATATGTCGCTACTCCCATATTGTGAGTTACCATTATAATACTCGTATTATACTCATCTCTAAGTTCCATCATCTGCCTCACTATTTGCGCCTGCGTAGTTACATCAAGAGCCGATGTAGGTTCATCGGCAAGTAGCAGTTTAGGACTGTATGTCATACTCATAGCAATTCCTACACGCTGACGCATACCTCCGGAAAGCTGAAACGGATAGGATTTCATCACATTATCGGCACTTGCCAAATTCATACTTTCGAGCATTTTCTTTGCCTTTTGCCATGCTTCTTCCTTCGAAATTTTCTCGTGCGTTAAAATATACTCTGTAAATACACTTTCTATTTTCCTCGTTGGATTCATCATCGCACCGCTATCTTGGAATATCATCGAGATCTTTGTGCCGCGCGCTTGATTCCACTTGTCGGCAGAATATGAAAGAAGTGATTCTCCTTCCCAAGTAATATCCCCCTCAGAAACCTCTCCGCCTATTGGCAAAAGTCCTAAAATTGCACGAATTACCGATGTTTTTCCACTTCCGGACTCTCCTACCAAACTTATAATTTTACCTTCCTCAATAGCCATGCTGAAATTTTTAACCACGGGATTTCCCTTATATGATATTGTTATATTATCTACTTTTAACATCACACCGCTCCTTATTCAGACCTTGGATCCAAAATGTCTCTGATTGAATCTCCCAGCATATTAAATACAACAACTACTATAAAAATTGCAAGTCCGGGGAAAATCATAAGCCATGGCGCAGTTTGCATCGAAGCTCTACCTTCATTAAGCATAAATCCCCATTCCGGTGCAGGCGGTTTCGCTCCGAACCCCAAGAAAGAAAGTGCCGCAAGTTCAAGCATCATCGCGCCTATGTCCGTTGCAGCTGTAATAATCAACGTTGGTAAGGCATTTGGCAGCATATACCTAAATAGCATATATGGCGTCTTTGAGCCTGTTACTATTGCCGCCGACACATAGTCTCTGTCCCTTATTTTCAAAACAAGCGAGCGAGCAATTCTTGCGTACTTTGTCCAATTTACGATCACTATCGCTATTATAGCATTTCGAATACTTGCTCCCATGATTCCTGCCACTGCAAGTGCCAAAACAAGCCCCGGAAATGCAAGCATCATATCTGCAATACGCATTATCGCAGAATCCACAAAACCTCTAAAGTATCCTGCCAATACGCCCATTATCGTACCTACCAAAAATACCAAGCCTACAACGCCGAATGTTGATGTAAGAGAAATTCTGGCTCCGTATATTACTCTGGCAAACATATCTCTCCCCATCTTGTCGGTACCGAATATGTGTTCCTTTGACGGTTCCAAAAGAGCATTGGAAATATTGCCCTTTAACGGATCCACTCCTCCCGTAACAACAGGTGCAAATATAGCTACTATGACTATCAGACATGCCAAAAACAAGAATAAAGTAAATTGCCTGTTTGCATTTAAAAATTTTACCACTTTCATAGAGCTACTCCTTTATTCTCATACGCGGATCTATATACATATACGATGCATCTACAAGCAGATTTACCGTCATATAAATCAAACACATCCACAGCACATACCCCTGAATTAAATTGTAATCGCTAGATGTAATAGCGGAAACTGCCAGATTACCAAGTCCCGGATATGAAAATATTACTTCAACTACCGCTGTTCCCCCCAGTAAACTACCAATTGACAGTCCAAGCATGGTTACGAGAGGAAGTAAAGCATTCGGAAACACATTCCCCCAAATTATCTTGCTTCTTTTGATACCTCTTGCTTCAGCTCCCGTTACATAGTCTTGGCTAAGTTCCTCCAGTACCGCTGTTCTAACCTGTCTTGTATATTTTGCCGACATTGCAATAGCAAGCGTAAGCGCGGGTAAAAACAATCCTCTGAAATCTCCCGTCGCACTTATGACAGGGAAGATTCTGAGTTTTACGCAAAACAAAAGCATGAGTAAAAGTCCCACCCAAAAATTTGGCATAGAGCAGCCTAAAAACGTTATTCCCCTTATGATATAGTCCGGAATTGTGTTCTTTTTCAACGCCGATGCTACACCAAGAGGCACTGAAATAGCAAGCATCATCACAAGCGACAGCCCGGCGAGTTTAAGCGTAGGCAATATCCTTCCCGCCAGCAACCCCATTACATCCTTATTCAAAGAATAGGATTTTCCAAAATCTCCATGAAGGCAATTTGAAAGCCAGCGAAAATATTGAATGGCAAACGGGTCGTTTAGCCCAAGTTCCTCCCTTGTTTGCTCTATCATCTCTTGCGTAGGCATTACGCCCGTCGCCGTATACATATTGCGCACAGGATCTCCCGGCGATAGATATGTCAAAATAAATGTTATAAAACTGATACCTATCAGTACTATAACTATTTGGAAAAGACGAATTAAAATCTGTTTCTTATTCAAATCTGTCCACTACCTTTCAATTAAATTATACAAAAAGCTCCCGTCATCGTACTCTAAATGACAGGAGCTTTAACATTTCTAGCTTGCAGGCTTTATTTCCGTAGTCAGCCAATAATAATCTGCCGTATGAATATGTGCCTGTCCAACTTTCTTTGAATAAATCATCGAAGAGTTGTAATACCCGTCTATAATAGCTACCGCATCGTCAACGAGTATTTGCTGCATTTGGAATATCAAATCAGCGCGCTTATTAGGATTCATCTCCCCTTTTAGCTTATTATAAAGTTTGTCGTATGCCGGATTTGAATAGCTACAGTATGTACTGTCAGTAGCCCAGTTTGCCATATATGCAAACGGATCTCCCGTTCCTACAGTAGTCCAGTTGTTATTGTTAAAGTCGTATTCTCCTGCAGCCAGCTTGCTCCACTGATCGTCAGATGAACCGTAATCCGCTTTACAGCCGATTCCAATTTCTGCTAGATACTGTATGTGTGCATTTGAAAAGTCGTTCAGCAACCTATTTTCATAAGATACATATCTAAGCTCGATATTCTTACCGTCAATCTCTCTGATTCCATCTCCGTTTGTGTCTACTATTCCCGCCTCATCCAAGATTTTTTTGGCTTTTTCAGGATTGTATTCATACGGATTTTTTAATTTGTCATAACCGTAATTAAGTGTTGACGGCAATACCGAAAATCCCGGAGTATACAATCCGCCAATTGTCTTTGACTTGCAAATTGTATCATTGTCAATACCCATGAGTATCGCTTGTCTAAGCGTCTTATTTGCAAGTATTCCTTTAAAGTTCATCCACGAGAAACCGCAGCGAACACCTGATGCTATGTCAACTGTAAAGTCCTTGTTTTTTTGGAATTCTTTGATGTCCGAAACATTGGTAATATTTTCTACGAGGTCTACCTGACCGCTTTGAAGAGCCATTGTCTTTGCAGAAGCATCTCCCATGAACATGATGTTTACTTTGTCATATGGAACATCTTCTCTATAATTCGGATTTTTAACCATTTTATATCCAACACCGACACCTTCGAATTTTTCAATCATATAAGGGCCCGTTCCTATTACACCGTTATCAAAATTCTTTGTATGCTCTACATCTATAATTGCCATAGTTGGATGTGCAAGCTGTCCTGTCAAGTTAGCATAAGGCTTTGATGTTACTATGGTAATAGTATTAGCATCATCATCCGCAGTAACCTGTGCTTCAAATTCAAGATACTTCTCAGGTTTTGCAGAGCCTGACGGACCGTTTTTCTTTAGGTAGTCAAATGTCGCTTTAACCTTTGAAGGAGTCAGCAAATCACCATCTGAAAATTTAATACCTTTTTTCAAAGTGATTACCCACTCGGTATGCTCGTCGTTTACAGTATAGCTATCGGCAAGCCAAGGCTCAACCTCCATTTTGTCGTTGAACTTAAAAAGCGCTTCCGTGATTCCGTAACGCATGGCATTCCAGCCGGCGTTCTCATCCAATACGCTGTTTACCACGCCGTCGCTATACATCTGGCAGCCGAAATTCAGCACCTTCTCTCCGCTATTGCTATCCGATCCGCTATTCTCTCCGCATCCTGTCAAAAGCATTGACATTGAGAGAACCGCGATAATTACTACAGATAATAATTTCTTCATACATTCCTCCTATTGTACAAAAAAGCAAAACAACTAAATAGGGATACCTCGCCCTAAGCAAAGTATCCCCGTAATTTATCAGTCAAACTCATAAAATCCAAGACACCAATTACTCGTGGCGGTCATCTTACAGTCTAGGCAGGTCTCCTGGCTCACGGCATATATTATCACGCCTTCCCACATCTTTGGATGCAGTGGCATCTGTGTTTTAACCGTTTACAGTGACGAGTTCGCACAGGATTTACACCTGTTTCCCTTTTCACTAGAATTGCTCAAGCCTTTGATTTAGATGTATCAAAGCGAGATTTCTTACTAGCACCTAAACAAATATTAAGTTGTTTATATTTATATACAGATAATATCATTTCCAAGATAATTTTGCAATCATTTTGTAAAGTAATCGCTTATCTTAAACAAAGTAAAAAGCTCTCCAAATGGAGAGCCCTGTTTCTTATGTGTATAGGTCAAATTAGTCAATCTTGTACTTGTTCTTGAACTTCTCAACACGTCCACCACGGTTGATGAACTTCTGCTGACCTGTAAAGAACGGATGGCACGCTGAGCAAACTTCTAGTCTTAGCTCTGGCTTAGTAGACTTAGTTACGAATGTGTGTCCGCATGCGCAAGTTACTTTACATTCCACATAATCAGGATGGATTCCTTCCTTCATGCTTGTACCTCTTTCCTGCTCAGGTCTCCCCGTGCATATATTTACTGATATTACAGCTTTACTATTGTATCACAGCAATAAAGGCTGTGCAAGATGGCAATTGCAAAATTATTTTAGAAATATTTAGGTTCTATCCCCTAAATCCTAGCTATTTCGACTTCTTCGCAAAGACAATTCTATCTCTATTTGCTAGATCCTTGAGCACCCTTATCGATGTAAAATCTCCGTTTCTAGATAGAAGCCCGCTCACAGCTTCGCCCTGATCATGACCTATCTCAAGCAGTAAAACACCGCCCTTTCGCAGGTGACCACCTACTCCGCTCACAATTCTCTCATAGAAATCAAGTCCGCTTTCTCCACCATCAAGTGCGGAAATCGGCTCGTGTTCACAGACCTCCTTCTGCAGAGTCGGGATTACCGAAGACTTGATATACGGCGGATTTGATATAATCATATCAAATTTCTGTTTGCGAAAATGCTTTGAAAAAGGCTTAAAAAGATCGCCCTGCTCAAACTTTACGAATTTTGCAACACCGTGCTTTTGCGCGTTCTCCTTAGCTACTTTGATTGCCCCTTCACTTATATCAGAGCAAGTTACATTAACCTTGTTAGCGATTCTCGCTAGTGAAACACCTATAGCACCACTGCCTGTACACAGGTCTAGAATATCCCATTCTTTGCGCTTTACATCCATGTCTTCACCGCGAAGAGTTCCCGTATTTATTATCTCAAGCGCATCCTCAACGAGTGTCTCCGTATCCTGCCTTGGGATGAGCACGTTTTCGTTCACTATGAACTCAAGGCCCATGAATTCCTGGCTTCCCATGATGTATTGAACAGGCTCTCCGCTACTTCGCCTGTCGATTAGCTCAAAATACTTTTCGCAAAGTCTGTCCTGAAGCATATTCTGATACTCCAGGATTATCTTTGAAAATGGAATGTCCATCATGTAACAGTATAGAATTTTGCAATCGCGCGTGGCATCTGCGATATCGCTGTCCATGAGCTGCTTTTCACCCATGGTTAACATTTCTTTGACTAATAGACTCATTCCTTATTTCCTTCTCGCTCTATATGTCTTTCCTCAATCAAATTTGCATCCTTGTCGCAAATTCCCTCAATGTAAGGTGTTTCCTTTGGTACTAGAACCGCCTTCATCGAAGCTATTGCAACCTCTAGCTGCTCATTTGTCGGCTCCTTTGTTGTCAGCTTCTGAAGAAGAATTCCTGGCATGCTCATCATCTTAACAAGCGTTCCATCGCTTCTTCCTGCCCACTTGAGCACCTCATATGAAAGCCCTGCAACAACCGGTATCAAAACGATTCTCGACAATATTCTCATCAGCAGATTCGGCCATCCCAGCATAGAGAACAAAATCAAACTTATCACCATGACAAACATCAAAAAGCTCGTTCCACAGCGCGGATGAAGTGTGTAAAAGCTCTGCGCGTTCTCAGGTGTAAGCTCAAGCCCATTCTCAAAGCAGTGAATCGTCTTGTGCTCCGAGCCGTGATACTGAAATGTTACACGAATGTCCTCCATCTTACTTATCAAAAGTATATAGCCTATGAACATCAAAATTCTCAATAGTCCCTCAGCGAGGTTGAGCAAAATATGATTATTTGTCACCTTACCGAGCAAGTTTACGACCACGGTTGGAAACAGCACGAAAGCAAGCACGCTCACAGCGATTGCTATCAAAACCGAGCAATAAATCATCAGATTCCAAATAGCCTTTTCTCCAAAGTGTTTAACTAGCCATGACTCAAGCTTACCAGGCTTTGCCTCTTCAGCAGCCTCAGCGCCTTCCTCATCCATTGTGTATGCCTCAAGCACATCAGCTGAATATATCAAAGTCTTCATGCCTATGACCATGGAGCTAAAAAACGAAACCACTCCGCGGAGAATAGGAATCTTTGCCCAGCGTCCGATAGGCTTTATCGGCTGAGTCTTTATGTGAATTCTGCCGTCAGGAACACGCATCGCAATCGCCATGCGATCAGTTCCGCGCATCATCACGCCTCCCATTACCGCCTGTCCTCCAATAGAAGTAGGGCAAGCATCCTTCAAAAAAATCTTACTTAAATCCATTAAATCCCCTTATATGTACTTCTTCTGGTCCTGTCCTAGGATCTTCTTAATAACCTGAATGAAGTTCTTGTTGTTCGTTGTATTTGCAAGATTATCTATGATAATCTCTGAAACCTCATGCGGATTTACATTTGATAGAGCTCTTCTCATAGTCCAAATTGCCTCAAGCTCAGCCTGAGTCATCAAAAGATCCTCACGTCTTGTGCCAGACCTATTAAGATCAAAGGCAGGGAAGATTCTCTTCTCAGAGAGCTTGCGATCAAGATGTAGCTCCATATTACCTGTACCCTTGAATTCCTCGTATATAACATCATCCATTCTAGATCCTGTTTCAACAAGAGCTGTTGCAAGTATTGTGATGCTTCCACCCTCCTCAACATTACGAGCAGCTCCAAAGAACTTCTTAGGCTTGTAAAGCGCACTCGGATCAAGACCACCTGAAAGTGTTCTTCCTGAAGTTGGCTCAACTAAGTTGTAAGCTCTTGCAAGTCTAGTGATACTATCCAGCAAAATTACTACGTCCTTCTTGTGCTCAGCAAGTCTCTTAGCTCTAGCGAGAACCATCTCAGCAACCTTGACATGATGCTGAGGTCTCTCATCAAAAGTAGAATATATTACCTCGCCGCTGCTAAGCGAGCGCTTCATATCCGTTACTTCCTCAGGTCTTTCATCGACTAGGAATACGATTAGCTCAACATCAGGGTGATTTTGCTCTATGCTATTTGCGATTCTCTTTAGAAGCGTTGTCTTACCAGCCTTTGGCGGTGCGACAATAAGTCCTCTCTGACCCTTTCCTATAGGGGAAATCAGGTCGATAAGTCTCATGGAAAGGTCCTTTGATGTTCTCTCAAGTGTTAGCCTCTCCTGAGGGAATATAGGCGTTAAATCCTCAAAATCCGGCCTCTTTATGGCAATTCCCGGCTCATCATCGTTTACGGTCTTAACATAAAGCAGAGCACCGAATCTCTCACCATCATTTGGAAGCCTTGAAATTCCGCACACCTTATCGCCCGTCTTAAGGTTAAACCTTCTAATCTGAGTCGGTGAAACATAGATATCCTTGTCGCTTGTCAGGAAGTTATTGAATCTCAAAAATCCAAAGCCATCCTCAGCAATTTCAAGTATACCGCAAACCTCAGGCCTTGGCCTTGAGTCACGGATTTCCTTTGCTGTAAGCTTTTGCTCGGCATCTGCATCAGAAACCTCTATATCATCAATTTTCGGCTCAATAGCATCCAAAGAATCGCTACTACCTTCCTTGGAAGCAGTCTCCTCAGCCTCTACAGCAGGCGTCTCCTCAAGCTCCTCAGGCTTGACCTTGCGCGGTCTCCCCCTCTTCTTAGGTGCAGGAGCACTCTCTTCTTCAGTAAGCTTTTCCTCGATTGCTTCGCTTTCAATCAAAATTTTACTCTTTGCCATAAATCAAAACCTAGGCTTACGCCTCCCTTTCTGACACAAACTCATCGCATATATTAAACTAATCAAAACTCGTCTGGAAATACACGGTCTGAACCGACCGCTCAAAGGTAATAATATGATTCCTAATTATATTACATTTGAAATCAAAATGTAACCCCAAAATTCAAGTTAAAAGTATGCAAAAATTAAAAAACTGCCCCACCAAAGCCATCAATCTAGCTTTGATAAAGCAGCTATAAATTCATATATTTTCTCTGAGACTACTTTCCTCTAGAACTCTGCACTCTTAGGAGTTCTTGGGAATGGGATTACGTCTCTGATGTTGCTTACACCTGTGAGATACATTACCATTCTCTCAAATCCAAGTCCGTAGCCAGCGTGCTTGACACCACCGTACTTACGAAGATCTAGGTACCAGCTGTAATCCTCAGCATTAAGTCCAAGTTCCTCCATTCTATTTATGAGAACGTCTAGACGCTCCTCTCTCTGGCTTCCGCCGATGATTTCACCAACGCCCGGAACGAGAAGGTCGCAAGCAGCAACAGTCTTGTTGTCGTCGTTTACTCTCATATAGAACGCCTTGATATCCTTAGGATAATCTGTTACAAACAACGGCTTCTTGAAAATCTCCTCTGTCAAATAACGCTCGTGCTCTGTCTGAAGGTCGATTCCCCACTCTACTGGATACTGGAATTCCTTACCTGACTTCTGAAGAAGTTCAACAGCCTCAGTATATGTAACTCTACCAAAGTCTGATGAAACAATGCCATGTAGACGCTCTAGCAGTCCCTTATCAACAAATTTGTTGAAGAACTCCATCTCCTCAGGCGCATGCTCAAGCACATAGTTGATTATGTACTTAACCATAGCCTCTGCAAGCTGCATGTTATCCTCAAGGTCAGCAAAAGCAATCTCAGGCTCTATCATCCAAAACTCTGAAGCATGTCTTGCTGTGTTTGAATTCTCAGCACGGAATGTAGGTCCAAATGTGTAGATATTTCTGAAAGCCATAGCGTAAGCCTCACCCTCAAGCTGTCCGCTTACTGTAAGCCCTGTGTGCTTTCCGAAGAAATCCTGGCTGTAATCTATCTGACCCTCTTCAGTTCTTGGAATATTATCTAAATCAAGCGTTGTGATCTGGAACATCTCGCCAGCACCCTCAGCATCACTACCTGTGATAATTGGTGTGTGTGTGTAAACGAAGTTCTGATCCTGGAAGAACTTATGAATAGCGTAAGCCGAAATTGATCTCACACGGAAAACCGCTGAGAACAGGTTACTTCTTGGTCTTAGGTGAGCAATCTCACGCAAAAACTCTACCGAATGGCGCTTCTTCTGAAGTGGATAATCCGCATCAGTGTCCGCCTCTATCAAAACCTCCTCAGCCTTAATCTCAAATGGCTGCTTCGCATCCGGAGTAAGCTCTAGTTTTCCCCTTACGCAAAGCGCAGCTGAAACCTTAGCCTTACCTATCTCATCAAAATTAGCAAGCTTATCTGCCTCATAAACTATCTGAACAGGTGTGAAAAAGCTACCATCATTCAGCTCAATAAATCCGAATTTGTTGGAATTTCGATTAGTTCTTACCCAACCTCTAACCGTAACTTCCTTGCCCGCATATTCTGCTGTGTTTCTGTGTAATTCTCTTAGCTGAATTGACTCCATATCTTTCCATCCTTTTAATTTATTTGATTAACTAGTTCATCAAAGCATCTTAGAATCAAAAATCCCACTTTGCATGACAAACATCCAATCAGTGGGATTTATTATAGCACAAAACAAAGCTATCATCTATATTTTTCTATTTATAAATAATGTTATATACAATTGGATATTTTATAATCAATATTATGGACACGGCTATATTTGCGACTTTATATATTTCAGAAGGATGCGTAACTGTTAAGAAATACACAGCAATAGTTAGCACAACTAGAGCTATATCAATCATTATCAGCCCAATCAACAGCTTTTTGTCTACCTGTTTGTTCCTTAGTCTACGCCACTCACCTACAATGTTACCTAATGAAACCATAGAGAAAAACCAATTAAGATAAGCTACTTGACCTTTAAAGAAAATTAAGCATAGAATTAGTGTTATAGAATATAAAAAGCCTATATATTTTATAAATCTACCATGTTTCGCCTCTTCCATAACTTACCTCGATTTTTCTATTTCCGTAGATAGTATCCAACAGCTAATTGGAAACGTCACTATCAGTATTATCGCAATTACCCTAATTGCATACATATATTGATTAGCTTCGTTTGTAGGATTCAGCATTTGTAGTATTACCGCTGTTATCGCAATTATGAAATTTGGTGTCATAACGCATATCAATAAGGGTTTATTGATTTTATTTTTATGTTTCACGACTAATTCACGAAGTATCAAACCCGACACTAGAAGACTCATAAAAAAGACTTGATATGTTAAGTTTCCTGGATCATTTTTAAATATCCATATAAGTAACAATGAAAAAGCAATCCCCACATACTTACCAAACATTTTATCAAATTTTTTTAAAGTATTCATTGATTTACCGCCTTTCTATTCTCTATTCAAAATAGATATTAGAATAGATATCTTAACAACATACCTATAATTAAACCGGCAATAAATATTAGTACGTACTCGATTTTCTTCTTACTACTCATAGAACCACCACCTATCTACCTTGATAATATCCCCTATATTCAGAAAAATCAAGTTTTTTATGTGCGTCTATGGTATAATATCAGGTAGAAGGATTTTACTAGGTTTAGCTAATAGACAATAAGACATTCAAAGCATTGAAAAATGCATATCTTATTTGAAAGTTGAGGAACTAAAATGCTATTCATTGAAATACTTGTGAACGCTGCTATCTTATATCTGTTTTTAATGTTTTCAATTCTTTTTCATGAACTTGGGCATTTATCAGGATATAAAATTACAATTAAATCTAATGACTGGATTATTCAACTGGGTACAGGAAAAGAGCTTTTCCGCACTAAGCGTCTAAGATATCATGCAATTCCTATTGGTGGTGCGTTTTTATTTGAGCATGAACTAAAAACCAAAAAAGAACAGTTATTAATATCTGCAGGCGGACCAATATTTACAGCAATATTGCCTATTCTATTATTTATTTTACAAAGACACCCACTTGGATATCTTTCAAATGATGCTATTGTTTGGATGCGCAATTACAATTTGTGGATACTATTTTTTTCACTTATTCCAATGAAATACCCAGCTTTTTTAGGAATTGATGAGGTTAAGGTTAGCGATGGAATGGCTATATTGCATGCGCTACGCAATAACAATAAATATACAAAAATATAATAGTACTTTAAATTATCGTGTGGGTATATAAATATTACTTACAAGTAGCCTGCTATTCCGAAATTCTATAGTTATCTGACCTGCAATGCTGATTTTCTCCCCGCTTGTATTATCCTTCAAAATCAACTTGAACTCGTAGCTTCCTTGTCTGATTTCCAAGACCGTCTGTCACAGCACTTATATTATTAGCAGCATCGTAGGTGTAACTTGCAGTTAATGCTCCTGCAGTGAACTCTTTAGTGATTCTGTTCATGGAGTCATATTCAAATGACTTCTCTACTTCTCCTACCTTCCTTGTTAAGAGATTTCCGTTGTTGTCATACGAAAAACTTGTTACCAATCCTGCCGCATCAATTATCTATGCTTAAAATATATGCACTTTAGTTCATAAGAGCTAAGATGTCGTTCGCGCTGCTTATTTGGTCTATATTGTCTATGCTAATGCCTTTTATATCTGAATCTTCAAAATCAACATCTATATCGTAAGGCAGATAGTCATTTGCTCTTAAGAACTTAACTATTTCAAACAGCTTTTCAGATTCTTCTTCTTTTGTTCCGGCTTTTTGCACTTTAATAGCAATGTAATAATCTTTTTTATATAAAATTTCTATATTCTTTAGAGTTGCCTCCTGATAAGTTTTCCAAGTATAGTATGCCATTCCATCAACTTCAACAGTTGTTTTATCCCCCCACTCTTTTTTTACGACAGGTGAGATCTCTTCTCCCATCTTTTTGATTAATAGCTCTCTTAAATAATTATCCCTTTCAACATATTGTTTAATTTGTTTTAAGAAAAATCTATGTCCAGCTTTTAATTCAACCAGAAATTCTAAACCGTTTTTCTCATCAAGAAACCTAATAAAATAGCCACTACCATCTAAGCTTGCACTATATCCTCCCGATATATATTTGGGTTTAAATTTATACTGTTCTTCAATATACTGTTCTGCATTGCTTCTAGCGCTCCTAACATTCCAACTGAATTTTGGTGTGTAAATATACATAGCAATGAACGCAACTATTATCACTGCTATTTTAAATTTTGTAATCCGAAATATCTTCTTTTCCATTATTCTCCCCTTTTGCAAGGTTTTTTCTGGTATTATCAAGATTTGTATTGATAGGGCGACAAATGAAGTTACCGCTTCAGTTCCTGCGCCTTGAACGATATTCATAAGCCTATGAGCTTTATCATATCTATATCTTGTAACATTGCCGAGTGGATCAATTACAGCTGCAATATCGCCGCTCTTTGTTCTTATATATCTTGTCCGATTCCCAAGACCGTCTGTCACAGCACTTATATTATTAGCAGCATCGTAGGTGTAGCTTGCAGTTAATGCTCCTGCAGTGAACTCTTTAGTGATTCTGTTCATGGAGTCATATTCAAATGACTTCTCTACTTCTCCTACCTTCCTTGTTAAGAGATTTCCGTTGTTGTCATACGAAAAACTTGTTACCAATCCTGCCGCATCAATTATCTATGCTTAAAATATATGCACTTTAGTTCATAAGAGCTAAGATGTCGTTCGCGCTGCTTATTTGGTCTATATTGTCTATGCTAATGCCTTTTATATCTGAATCTTCAAAATCAACATCTATATCGTAAGGCAGATAGTCATTTGCTCTTAAGAACTTAACTATTTCAAACAGCTTTTCAGATTCTTCTTCTTTTGTTCCGGCTTTTTGCACTTTAATAGCAATGTAATAATCTTTTTTATATAAAATTTCTATATTCTTTAGAGTTGCCTCCTGATAAGTTTTCCAAGTATAGTATGCCATTCCATCAACTTCAACAGTTGTTTTATCCCCCCACTCTTTTTTTACGACAGGTGAGATCTCTTCTCCCATCTTTTTGATTAATAGCTCTCTTAAATAATTATCCCTTTCAACATATTGTTTAATTTGTTTTAAGAAAAATCTATGTCCAGCTTTTAATTCAACCAGAAATTCTAAACCGTTTTTCTCATCAAGAAACCTAATAAAATAGCCACTACCATCTAAGCTTGCACTATATCCTCCCGATATATATTTGGGTTTAAATTTATACTGTTCTTCAATATACTGTTCTGCATTGCTTCTAGCACTCCTAACATTCCAACTGAAATTTGGTGTGTAAATATACATAACAATGAATGCAACTATTATCACTGCTATTTTAAATTTTGTAATTCGAAATATCTTCTTTTCCATTATTTTCCCCTTTAATCTAAACAAATTTGTTCATAATACTCATCCTCATTTATTGCAGTATTTTTAAAATATGCTTGCATTATGTTCATATTTATATTTGGTGACACAGAGGCTTCTTTGTAGCCCCTTCTATTTAGAAAAGCTTTAACACTCTCACCTGACTCAAGTTTGCCTTTCATAAATAGACCCATTGTAATTTGCCCACAGTTTCTACGGGTAAAATGGTATTCCAAATTTTCTATGCCTATCGCCCTTAGGCATCTATCCTTTATTCTATTTCTACCTTTATTTTTTTCATAAACCGCCACCAATCTGTTCCCTTCTTTTACAGAGTCTGAAAAATCTCCCTTTACGTATACTGCCTCGTAATACTCTTGATTTTTCACACCCATAAGATCTTCCTTTTTTAGATAAGCGGTCACATCACTCCTGCTACCATTAAAGTTACCATCAACATCCGTAAACTTTACGGTATCTCCCCAGTAGAAGTAATACCATTTAGATTTAGAATCTTGGAAAAATCCACCCATATGTTCTACCCCTGTAAATCCAAATGTTTCAATTTTTTTGTTAATCAAAATAGCATCCATTCCATTAAGATCCACAAAGCCTACCGGATCGTTATGGCAGTACGCATACTCGTTAAGGCTCCTTGGCTGCTCTACTCTGCCCTTTATGACATCTCTTCCCATGAAGCGTCCTATTTCCGGCATATATTCTCTCGCCTGTGCAAATAGTGTATCGGAGATATCATCTCTCATGTATCCTGTAAAGCCTATAGGTAGTTCGCCGGTTGTTTCAGGTATTTTGATCGCTTCAGGTATTCCGAATTCATCATACGCTGAAGCATGTTCAGCAGCTCCTATTACTCTTTCCGGTGTTCCTAATCTTCCGGATAGGATTGCTGCTTCACCTGCCATTACCGGCTCGTTACCAAGCCACGTATAGTCATCTGATTTGCTATGACTTTCCATATTATCTAGGTCATCTATCTTGATGCTCTCAAGCAAATTGTTATACATCTTTGTCTGGTCAAGGATATAGTCTACTTTTCCTGCCTCTGTAGCTCTTGATACTCTCATTCCAAGACCGTTATATGCATACCTTGCAGTAACTGACTTACCGCCTGCATTCTTTACTGCCTGTATGAGCCTGTTATTTGCTCCGTATGTATAGTCTACAGAAACGCATTGTTGTGCATTATCCGTGTGCTTATGTATAACATTGCCTCGTTTATCGTACTCAAAGCCAGTAGCACCATGCGGAGTGTCTGCTCTCATTAGCTGATTCGCTTTGTTATACAGATACTCTGTATTTGCTCCTGCTTCATATAGAACGGTTCTGTTTCCGAATGCATCGTAGGTGTAGCTTCTGAGCGGGCTTCCGTCCTTCACTACCTCATTAAGTCTACCTATCTCGTCGTATCCGTACTCGTAGTTTCCGGTGGCTTCAGGCATACCTTCTCTCTTTTGGCTTGATGCTACTATATTACCTATTTGGTCATAGCTGTACTCGTAGGAATCTATAACTTTACCGCTCTTCTTATTTACAAGGCTTGCCAAGTATCCACATTTATCGTATGTATATGCTGTCTCAGCAGGACCTACTGTCTTTGATACTATTCTGCCGTAGGCATCATATGAAAGAGATACTGTTGACACATCTGCTGTAGTAGGCATAACGATATCTACGCCTGTGAGCAGTCCTCTATCATCGTATATGTACCTGACGTTTTTACCGTTAGCATATCTTATGGATGTTCTGTTGCCGGAATCGTCATACTCATAGGAAACCTCCCTACCCTTGTGGTCGGTTATGCTTCTTTCTCTTCCGAGGATGTCTCTATCTATCTTGGTTAATCCAAGCGAATCCCTTATCGCCTTAAGCTGCCCGAGAGCGTTATATGAATACTCTATCGCCTCGCCGTCTGCATGCGAAATACGCGAAATATCTCCTAGATGAGTTCTCGCTATCTCGGTTTTGTTTCCGTCCATATCCGTCTTGGTCTTGATAAGGCCCTTACGGTCATATTCATAGCTTTCGGCATTACCGAGTGCATCCGTCACAGATGTTACTCTTCCGAGGATATCTCTTGCATATGAAGTAATTCTTATGCTGTTATGCTTCTTGTTGAGTTTTAGAACTTCTTCGGCATCTTCAAGGAGTTCTAAATTAATATCTTCCGCTTCAGTTCCCACGCCCTGTACGATGTTCATAAGCCTATGGGCTTTATCGTACCTGTATCTGGTAACATTACCTAGCGGATCAACTACAGCAGCAATATCACCGCCCTTTGTTCTGATATACTTTGTCTGATTTCCAAGGCCATCTGTCACCGAACTTATATTGCCGGCAGCATCGTAGGTGTAGCTTGCAGTTAATGCTCCTGCGATAAACTCCTTAGTAACTCTATTCATGGAATCGTATTCAAATGACTTCTCTACATCTCCTACCTTCCTGGATAAGAGATTACCATTGTTGTCATATGAAAAGCTTGTTACCACCCCTGCCGCATCGATTATCTCTGTTAATCTACCGGCTGCATCGTAACTATACCTAATGCTTTTCCCTACGCTTCGTTCTTCGATAAGATTTCCACGCATATCGTATGTATACACTGTATCTACACCCATTGGGTTTATCGACTTTATCTTCTGACCTGCTGCATCGTATTCATTTATCCATTCACCGCCAAGGGCGTCTGTGAATTTGGTTTCGTTTCCGAAAGCATCGTACTCATAGTATTCTGTACTTCCGTCCGCCATCGCTGCCGAGGTCATGCGATTCATCTTGTCATACGTATACTTTGTAAGGTATCCTTCCTGATCTCTAACCTTGCTTATGTTGCCACAGGAATCGTAAGTGTAACTGATCGTTGAATATGATGCATCTGTGATATTAGTTAGGTTTCCATCGGCATCATATCTACACAGGGTCTTTGCACCTGTCGGATCTTTGATCTGCTCAATCTGCCACATCTTGTTGTAGTAGTATTCTGTCCTACTGCCATCTTTATCGATATATGCAGATATCTTATTCAGCTCGTTATATTCGGCAAATTCTTCATTGCCATCATAGTCAACAACATGTATGAGTTTTCCGCTCTCGTTATAATCAAATGTCCTTGTGTCTCCAAGAGGATTTACACTTGCGGTCAGTTCATTTCTTGCATTATAACTGAACTTCTCCAAGTTGCCGTTAGCGTCAACTGTAGAAATAACCCTGTTTAGATCATCGTAGTTATATTTGCTGATATTACCAAGCTCATCTATAACCTCGGTTATGTTTCCTCTATCGTCATAACCTATTGCAAGGATTGTATCGTCCGGATTTATGATTTTCACCGGAAGCTTCTGCTCGTTATATTCATATCCGGTGGTCCTGCCTATCGCATCGCTTGAAGATACTATATTATCATTGTCATCATACTCATTTTTCGCCACGACCTTGCCATTTACTTCTACCGAAAGCAGCTTGCCTGATGCAGAGTACATAGCCTTAACGACATCTCCCGCAGGTGTCTTCTCTAAGGTCACATTCCCTTTATCATCGTATTCATACGATGTAATGTTTCCATTCTTATCGCGTAGCCTTGTTCTATCGTTTGCATCATTATATGTAAATTCCTCATATCCGCTCTTGTATCTGGACACGGTGCTTCGGAATTTATCATCGTGTTCATAAATAGTTTGGCTGCCATTTTGATGAGTAGCGATAGCCTTGCGCCCTATCTCATAGTATTGAATCCTTATCTCGCCACCATCCGGGAATATCTGTTTGGTAACCCTTCCGCTGCCATCGTATTCATTGATAAGGTTTACTGTATTTCTCGCATTGATTACGGTATACATCTTGCATAAATCGTTATACTTGAACGAGTAAACGCTACTCATTTCGTCATGAATTTCAGAGAGAACATGCATCTTGCCCGTCCTGCTGAACTCATCATCTATATCTTCATACTTGAGTTTAATGCTGCGCCCGGAGAAGTCAGATACCTTAGTCACATAAGACACTCCATCTTCAGCGACATCATAATCAAATATGTATCCTGTACCGAATTCTGTGCTGAGCTTTTTAAGCTGCAATTCATCGTACTCAAACAGCACAGCTCTGCCTTCACCTGTGAGTTTCTTGAGACACCTACCTATATCATCAAAGAAGAATTGCTCTTGCTTTTCGTTAGTATACTTATATGTGTATTCTTCGCCTTCTATGTGCTGAATTCTTCTCGAAGTGAAACCGTCCTCACTTACATAACTATCACCTTTTAGTATGTAAGTCTCCTGCCTACCGCTGTCTGTATTGACCACAATCTTAGACTCATAAATCGTGAGTTCATTCCTATAGTTATGAGTCCACCCGGCAGATGCGAATCTCCTTTTGAAGTTATCCACACTGTTATATGTGAGCTCCAAAACGAGCGGAGTTACGCCGCTTGTCACAAGAAAGTTCTTGCGGTACATGTAATTTCCGGTAGCCATATTTACCGGGTCGAGAGCTTCAATATTGAGTCTTATATCTCTTGTTAATGCTTCTATCTTTTCCCTATTCTTGTCAAAATTAAGGTCTGATGGTTTAAACATACCTGTTTTACTATCAAAATGCTTATCTTTGCAGATTATATTTACATTGTTTTTGATAGACTCAATGAGTCCGTTTACTTCTTCGTAAAGCTCTTTCGTTTGATCTTCAAGTACATCCATTTTATTTATCTGTTCTTCTATTTTTTGAATCTGTTTTTTATATAGCGATTCGAACAATGTGCATTTAGGAGAGGCAAACCCAAGTACTAAGTCAATACCTGAACTGTTGTCCTTATCCACAATTCTTTCCAACTTTTTTATTTCACTCTTAAGTCCTGCTATTTCCTTATATAGTTCAGATTGGCTAGTTACACCCATAGAAGTTTCCATAAATATGTTATTAAGGATTGCATCCTTAAGCTCTATATTTCTTCCAATTAACAATTCACATACACTATTTAAATCGTGAATCAGCTTTTTGTACGTCCTGGTAAAATAATCCTCTACTGCTTCAAATCCCTTTCCTTGTAGAGTTTTTCCTTTGCCGCAATCCTCAAGCATATTATCTATCGCACGCTGAATAGAGGTAGTGTTTTTCTTAAGTTCATTTATATGCGTATTCATCTCATCAAGCATTCGCTTTGCTGCTTCCTTGCCAATTACTTTGTTTCCACTTGACATATGTTCGTTCCCTTCTTATCTTTTAAGCTTACTATTACCTATATCTTCAAAAGGAACCGTTAGATAACTTGCAACTTTCTTGTCTTCTTTCTTCCATACATCTGCTACTCTGGCAATATTGACACAATCCTTCTCCAAATTATGCTGCAATCTCTTTTTAATGGCATCTAATTTCTCATAGCACCTTTTAACATCTGTAATTGCAGTATACCCTGCATCAACTTGTCCATTAGTACGGTTTAAAGATATCTCTTCAATTTTTGCTGCTTCTCTTCGAATTCTCTCCGCGTGATCTTTAGCCAGTGAATTATTTACAGCTATATTTTTACTCATATCAATAGCCTCTCCTCATCTTCATAAGCTCATCTTCATACTCACGTTCTTCTTTAAGGAGCCTTTGAATAGCACGTCTTCGCTCCTCAATTCCGTCTTCCGCATCACTTATCAGTTCTCTGTATAAGGCTTCCCTTTCCGCATTTAGTTCCGCTACCTCTCTACCGAACTCTGTTCCGGCCCAATACAGTAGCCGTTCCTCATTAAAGCTATCGTACATATATTTCAGTTCGCTTATCTCGTCAATAACTTCATTTATGCAGGCTTGCTCCCTCTTGTTTAGAGCAATTTTATCCTGTATTTCGCGAAGGCGCTTATCGATTTCAGCTCTTTTGTCTTCTATACCTCTATCTTCCATTCTTCTACCTTTACCGCATTCATAATCTACCGGTATAATCAGCTAATTACCAATTAATCTCCCTCTTCCATGTCTGAGAACCTTCGCAAATTATTGAACTCATTCTGAATATTAATACTCACTATACGACTATTCCTGGAATAGGGCCTCTTTCAGCTGTTGTAATATACTCTGAATTTTGCCAACTCTTTATTTCACTATACGATACTTTTCAGTGAAATTCAATAGCCGGAGCATAAACTCCGGCCTTATCTTTATTTCCCCATATCCTCCATATATCGATAAAGCAATTCTACAGAACCAAGGTTCATTCGGTTAAAAACATCCGCATAGGTATTAAGTGTGATATGAATATTCGTATGCCTATCCGGTTCTTAAGAAAAAGCATCCCTTTTTACTATAAGTCCTTTTGTACGGCATTACAGAATCAGTACTTGGTCTGCACGTATCAAGTGAATATTTTTCATTTCTACGCTAATGTTTTACCACGAATTGCTGGTGTTTCATATGTTTTATGACATAGAAAAAGCCCGAACCGAGGTCTCTCGGACGAGCTTTGTCTACAGTCTGGACACTACCCTTCGGTAGCGTTTTGATCTTACTATATTTCAGCTTATGCTAGTGCTGCTGTAATGATTGACATTGTGTAGATTTCCTCTGCATTGCAACCACGTGATAGGTCGTTGATAGGAGCATTTAGACCCTGAAGAATTGGTCCATATGCGTCGAATCCGCCAAGTCTCTGAGCAATCTTGTAGCCGATGTTTCCTGCTTCGATTGAAGGGAAGATGAATGTGTTAGCCTGACCTGCAACCTTTGATCCCTTGCACTTTGTCTCTGCAACAACTGGTGATACTGCTGCGTCAAACTGTAGCTCACCGTCGATAGCTAGCTCTGGAGCCATTTCCTGAGCTTTGATTGTAGCGTCGTGTGAAAGCTTAACAGTGCCACCCTTTCCTGAGCCCTTTGTTGAGAAGCTTAGGATTGCAACCTTAGGGTCGATGTCAAAGATCTGAGCAGTTCTTGCTGTCTCAACTGCAACCTCAGCTAGCTTTTCTGCTGCTGTGTATGTTACATTGCCTTCCTTGTCAACTGTGTCCTGATAATCGATGTTGATTGCGCAGTCGCCCATAGCTAGACGCTCATCTCCGCGAACCATGATAAAGCATGAGCTTACAAGGTGTGCACCTGGCTTTGTCTTAACTAGCTGAAGAGCTGGTCTTACAGTGTCAGCAGTTGAATATGTAGCTCCTCCGAGAAGGCAATCTGCTTTACCCATCTTAACTAGCATAGTTCCAAAGTAGTTTCCGTGGCTTAGCATTTCGCGAGCTTCATCTTCTGAAAGCTTGCCCTTACGAAGCTCTACCATAGTAGCAACCATTGCATCCATCTCTGCATAGTTCTTAGGATCTAGGATTTCGCAGCCTGAAAGGTCGTATCCGTGAGCCTTTGATGCCTCATCAAACTCAGCCTGAGTTCCTACTAGGATAACCTTTAGGATGTTCTGCTTTGTTAGCTTCTCTGCTGCATCCATAACTCTCTGGTCCGGTCCGTCTGGAAGCACGATTGTGCGAGGTGTTTCCTTTAGCTTGTCGATTAACTTATCAAAAATATTCACTTTGATTCCTCCCATCAAATGTTAGTTGAATTCATACCCAAGTATTTTACCATAAAATTGGTAAAACTTCAAACCTAGGCAAGCGATTTCTTGCAGATTTGAACATTCTCTGATTCCATTCATCAAAGCTCGACCTTGTCGATAATGCCTTTTAACTTTGAAATCGTCACGCCATAGTTCGTAACTGGAACACCGGAAGCCTTTGCCTTTTCTATGCGGCTCAAAACATGAGCTCTATTGAACATACAGCTTCCACACATGATTATGAGGTCGTAATCCAGTTCTTCAGGAAAATCCAGCCCCCTAGAGAAATCTATGCTTATATTACCGTATTTCTTTCTCAGCAAAGCAGGAATCTTAACCCTGCCTATATCCTCTTCGAGCGGCGCATGCGTACAGGCCTCTGAAATCAAAACCCTTGAATTCTCATTAAGGGAGTCAATTGCGGCAGCGCCCTTGACTAGCTCCTCGATATCTCCTTTTGATCTTGCCATCAAAATGGAAAATGATGTGATATTTGATTCTTCAGGTTTAAGCGCGTAAACCTCTGCAAACACCTGAGAGTCCGTGATTATGAGAGCTGGAGGTTCTTTTAGAAGTTCTAAAGTCCTCTTCATGTCTTCAGTCTTACAAGATGTAATGCTGCACCCCAAATCGAGAAGCGCCCTCATTGTCTGCACCTGCGGAAGAATCAGCCTTCCCTTAGGTGCCTGAATATCCTGTGGCATGACGAGCAAAACAGATTCGCCCCCAGAAAGAAGTCCCTCTAGCAGAGGCCTATCTCCGCTGACATCCTTTGCTGCCTCTCTTATTGCTTCTAGGACTGCATCCTTATCAAATGCTACGTATCCCTCTGCAAGCTTTGTATTCGCTGACGCATCGCCTAATTGCGAACCATTAAAAACCTTGATTATGGGCTTTTTTCTTGCCATTAGAGCCGAGAGAAGTTTCTTGTTTTCTTCACCCCTCTCAACATAGATATATATGTCGCATTCATCGAGAACCTTGTTTGTGCGCTGCATTCTCTGTGCGCCGAGCTCACTATCGTCCTCAAAACCAGCCGTATCTATAAGTGTCGATGCTCCAACCCCTTGAATTTCCATCGGTTTATACACTGGATCTGTCGTGGTTCCTCTGACCTCTGAGACCAGCGACACGCTTTGACCGCTGAGAAGGTTCAGAAGTGTGGATTTTCCGGAGTTAGTATCTCCGAATATTCCTATGTGCACGCGGTTTGCCTTAGCAACACCTTCGCCCTTAAAATCTAAAATCTCTTTCTCCATCTTCAATCTTCTTTAGCAACTTCCTTGTCTTTTCAATAACAACAGGGTTTGTTATGGTCTTCATTGAATCTTCGATGACCTGATTTCCCTTTGCCTTTATCTCTTCGTCACCGTAGTCTTCGATGTATTCCTTTAGGGTTATCAAAGCGTTCGGATGACAGCAGTTTACTATCTGTCCACTCTTTAGAAGGCTCATGAACCTGTCTCCAGTTCTTCCTTCTCTGTAGCAGGCTGTGCAGAAGCTTGGAACATGTCCTAGCTCAAGTAGCCAGTCTACAACATCATCGAGTGGTCTTGTATCTGAAATATCAAATTGTGCGGATTCTTCCTCTATATCTTTGATATAGCCTCCAACTGCAGTCTTTGATCCTCCAGAAATCTGACTGATACCAAGCTCTAAAGCCTTGCGTCTCATTTCGACACCTTCTCTTGTCGATATAATCATTCCTGTGTAAGGAACCGAAATTCTTATTAGCGCAATCAGCTTCTCGAAAATCTCATCGTCAAGTGCATTTGTAAACTCAGTTGTATCGATGTCATCTGCTGGACAGATTCTCGGCATTGAAATAGTGTGTGGTCCAACGCCATACTTTGCCTCTAGGTGCTCTGCATGCATCAAAAGTCCAACGAGCTCATAGTGATAGCTCTCTAGTCCGTAGAGAACTCCAAGTCCTACATCATCTATGCCACCATCCATAGCTCTATCCATAGCCTCTGTATGGTAAGCGTAGTTCGCCTTTGGTCCTGTCGGATGCTGACGCTCGTAGTTTTCCTTGTTATATGTTTCCTGGAATAGGATGTATGTACCAATTCCTACTTCCTTGAGCTTGCGGTAGCTTTCAACATCAGTTGCTGCGATGTTTACATTTACTCTTCTAATTGAGCCGTTTCTGTGCTTTGTTGCATAAATGGTCTTGATGCTCTCAAGCACATACTCTAGCGGATTGTTTATCGGATCCTCGCCTAGCTCAAGCGCGATTCTCTTATGTCCCATATCCTGAAGTGCAATAACCTCTGCACGAATCTCGTCCTGTGTCAGCTTAAGTCTAGGTATGTTCTTATTCTTAGCATGGTATGGACAGTATACGCATCCGTTTACGCAGTAATTTGATAGATAAAGTGGCGCAAAAAGTACGATTCTATTTCCGTAGAAGCGAGTTTTTATATCTCTTGCAATCTGCTTCATCTCAGCTATTATTTCTTCGTTTTCACTATGTAGAAGTACAGAGGCTTCTCTATGTGTAAGCCCCTTCAGATTCCTAGCTTTCTCCAATAACTCTCTCTGAAGCTCAATATTATCCTTATTTTCTCTTCCATATTCTATCGATGCCAGAATCTCAGCGTCGTTAATAAATTCCTCAGCCTTGCTACTCTTTACATCGTATTTTATGGCTTTTTCATTCTTTATTTCATTCACTATAGTCACCCCTGTCCATCACCAGCTCTGAGCCGATGCTTTCAAATATTTCACCTAGCTGCTTCAGGTTTTCTGCCGCCTCAACCTCAAAACAAGCTTTATCATTATATAAATTGTATTCTCTTCGTCTATATGTCGGTGTAAGGTTCGGCATATACACGTTTGCTGCAACCTCTATCGCTCTGTCTCGAGCCGTCTTTGATAGCGTCGCAAGCGAAGTAGTCGCTGGAAGATTTGCATGTGGGAACATTATCCTCAAAATCGCCAAAATAAAGACCGTAAGCTCAGCTGACCCGCTCGCCTCGTTCTCAAATGGCGTTCCGCTAGCTGGAACAAATGGCCCTATGCCTATCATCTCTGGATTTAGCTTTCGCAAAAACAAAAGATCCTCTGCGAGGTTTTCCTCCGTCTGGTACGGACTTCCTATCATTATGCCTGAGCCCGTCTGAAATCCTAGCTTCTTTAGGTCCTCAAGCATGTGCAGTCTGAAATCCTGATCCATATCGCTAGGATGTAGCTTGTAGTAGTGCTCCTTGTCCCTCGTCTCATGCCTGAGAAGGAATCTGTCTGCACCGGCCTCCTTGTATGCCTTTAGCGTCTCAAATGGCTTTTCTCCAACTGAAAGCGTTATCGCAGTCTGTGGGTTAATCCTCTTGATTTCTTTGATAACCTCTATGAGAGTCTTATCTGAAAATCCAGGATCCTCACCGCCCTGTAAAACAAAGCTCTTAAACCCTAGCTTAGTCCCAAATCTAACCTGTTCATAGATTTCCTCTGCGTTAAGTCTATACCTCTTCGCATTGCGATTCGACCTTCGGATGCCACAGTAGTAGCAGTCGTTTCCGCAATAGCTTGATATTTCTATTAGCCCTCGCACATACACCTTGCGGTGGAAGTTTTCTACATGTATTTCCTTCGATATCTGAAAAAGCTCGTCCTCTATCAGCTCCCTATTCTTAATGAGCTCGACAAACTCAGCCTTCTCGAGAGTTCGATCTGTCTGTAATTTGCGAAGCAGCATCAAAATATGTTTTTTTTTCTCGTTTTGCATCATACTGCCTCCTCTACACATATTGATTCCCCTCTGAATAGGAATTATAACATATTTATTGCATCATAAAACATTGTGGCAGGGGAAAATTCTATAAGGAATCGAAATAGTTTAGATGTATTTACTCTAGAGGATTGACCTTTGAGATTAATTGTTGTACTATTTGGAATATAGATAAGATTAAGAGTCGGTTTAGTAACTTTTTTTAATTTTAGAGAGGTGATTCTATATGTATGCGAATAACATCATAATTGCAAAAGATACGCTTGGAAATGAATGGGAATTTGGCAATTTATCCTGCGCTTCTAGTTCAGAAAACCTTAGCTATGCCAACCTTACAGATATTAAGTGGTCTGGTACAGAGCTAACTCTATCCCATAATGGAGTAACTCGAAGCTTTTACTTTAATACACCTACAGATGCTGCACACATGGCAGAGATTATTAAATCAGTCTCTCAAAACCCTGAAAAATATAATAGAGCAGATAACATTACTTCTGGTGATGCTTACTTAGAAAACGCTGATACACACACCTTACTCGTTGAAACCGTAAAACATCAGCAACGTATTGATAAGAATATAAAGACAATAACTACAATACTATATGTTTGGATTATAATCGTTATAGTTTCACTTGTTATTAGTTTATTAGCTTACTTTAGCGCAATATATAATATATCAACAATGTATAACAACTACAACGGCACCCAATTTAACAATATCCTCGACAACACGGAGACACAAGACGAAAACCAAATTAATGATTCTTACGAAGATGAAGATACACAATCGGATGAGGATTATAATTGGGACAATAACTAATTATCAGGCTTAAGCAATGGAAGATTAAGCATACATATTTTGTGAACTAAGGAAAAACCCTGTGCGAGCGCAGGGTTTTACTTTGTTATTTTAGGTATTTTCCAAAATATTTTTCTACTAATTCCTTGTCGTATCCATCTTCACCTCGCCAGTATGTTGCATATGTCCAGTCGTGCTTTGATGGCTCTCCCCTGTCATATGACTTAGGTGCAAGGATTCCTATACATGCTAATATCTCTATTATGACGCTTCTCTCGTCTTTATTTGCCTTCAGAATAGAAACTTCTGCAAGCTTATTTCTAAGCGCGCCCGGATGGTCATTATCCTCACAGCTTGATACCGCATCGAGTATGGCCTTTAAGATTTCGACATCTTCTGCCGTTGGTTCCGGAATGTCCTCTTCAGCAAATCGCTCTAGATCAAAAAGAATATACACTAAGTTTCCTTGACGAACACCGCCCCATTTTATCCTTTCGAAATTCAGGATGTTGAGATCTTCATTTGTATATTTTTCTTGCCCTATGACCCCGTACTTGACATCACGACAACCCCTGCAAGTATAACTCACACGCGTCACTTTCCCATTTTCGAGAAAACGTCCAGACTCAACTGGGGTATACTTGTGTTCTTTAAAAAGCTTTGCAAGATAGTAGGATGCCGCTGCACTTCGCCAGTCCAGCCTCCTTGTAGACAAGCTACATAAAAAGGCTTTCACGACCTTTTCAATACTAATCGTATTAGCTAGCTTAACGATTCTTTTTATGCAATCATTATGTGAGATTGTAATAGGATCAAACATAAGACCTTTTTCCTTTGCATAAGCAAAGTCCTCTGGCGATGTGTATATCTCATTTTGTGGCTTCCAACCACTAGCCCAATATCTATTAAATAGTATTTTCTTTGCTTTTTTGTCCATGTTACACCCCTTCTTCGTTTTACATTACACCTTATTCTACCTCAGTTTTCTTTACAAATCACTATTCTGACGGGATATTCTTTTCGGTGGACGGTATTCCGGAGGAAACTTTACCATTAGGCTAACAAATTTTTTCACACGAAGAAAAGGAAAGGTAGTTGTCATTTTATCGAGCCTTGCACACCTTAATAGGTATGCAAGGTTTTTTAATGTCAAAAATTCAATCTAGTTCAATTTATTTGTTGATTCTCTATTTTATATATAATATAATTAGTTTTGCTTTTAAAAAGGGATTTTGGCGATGTAGCAGAACTTATAACTAAGTTCTAAGTTTTTTAAAGAAAGGAAATACAAATGGCAACAGAATTAACACAAGCCCTAACATGGACGTTCATATCAGAATGTCCTATCCCTGGAGATGTAAGCGAGATGCTCGTTAATGGAGAAACTGCAGTTGCTGCATACAAAACCATTAGAGATATTGCAGTATTTACAAACAAGAGACTCATTGTCAAAGATGCTCAGGGTTTAACTGGTAAAAAAATTGAAATTTACTCCTTGCCTTACTCATCTATCGTAATGTGGTCTACCGAGAACGCAGGTAAGCTCTTAGATTTGAGTGCGGAAGTTGAGCTTTGGACGAAAGCTGGTCATATTAAGGTTAAGCTTAACAAAAACTGCGACGTTCGCAAGTTTGATGCACTTATAGCCAATGCAACTTTATAATTAACATTTCTGTCATCGAATAAACTTCAATCAGAAAATATGTTATAAAGGATTAATTTCTATCAATTATATTTTTATATAAGGAGAATAAGATGGGACTGTTTGGTAAAAGCAAACGAGAATTAACAAATGAAAACTATCTTTTAGCTCAAGAAATACATAGGTTGCAATCATTAATGACCCCAGAGTTGCAATCACTTGATAATGTAAATCGCGAGTTGACAAAGGCTCAAGATAATCTAATGGAGTTGGAGCGTAAAATTTCAACTTATAAATACGATATATCTCAGCTCGAAAAAGAGATTTCAAAACGTAAATCTGAAATTATAGAATTAGATGAAGTTATATCCCTTCAGGATTTTGGGCTTTACTCCCCAATATATAAATTTGCAAATTCAGAGCAGTATAAGGATCGATTAACAACCATAAGGCAGCAACAAAAAAATATGGTTAAAAACAAGACAGCAACTGAGAGTCCAACGAATTTTACACTTGACGGAAGTGTGTCTAAAGGCCGAGCCCTAGTAAATGATAATGTTAAACAAATTTTACGCTCTTTCAATAATGAATGTGATGTACTTATAGATAACGTTAAATTTAACAATGTAGATAATGCTAGAAAAAAGATTGAAAAGTCATTTGAGAGTCTTAACAAAATGAACTCACGTATGCAAATAAGCATTGTCCCTAAATATTTACAGCTTAAACTAGAAGAACTAAACCTAGCATATGAATATGCTTTAAAAAAACAAGAAGAAAAAGAACAACAAAAAGAAGAACGTGAACGACTAAGGGAAGAGGCAAAGCTACAAAAGGAAATTGAAGAAGCTAGAAAGCAAGCGGAAAAAGAAAAGAATCATTATGAAAATGCTCTTTCAACTATTTTAAAGCAACTAGAATCATCACCAGATGATATGGAATTGCTAAGCAAAAAAGAAGAATTGGAGTCACATTTAGATACAATTCAGCATAATATCGAAGAAATAGATTATAGAGAGGCAAACAAACGAGCAGGCTACGTTTATATAATATCTAACATCGGTAGTTTCGGTGAAAATATTTATAAAATTGGGATGACACGTAGACTTGAACCACTCGATAGAGTAAATGAACTAGGTGATGCATCTGTACCTTTTAACTTTGATGTCCATGCAATGATATTCTCAGATGATGCCCCCGCATTAGAAAATGCTTTACATCACGCATTTGAATCTAAAAAGGTGAATATGATAAATCATAGAAGAGAATTTTTTAAAGTTACACTTGATGAAATAGAATCAGTTGTCAAAGCAAATTTTGATAAAACTGTCGAATTTAAAAAAATTCCAGATGCTGACCAGTATAGAGAAACTTTAATGTTGTTAAAAACTGCAGATGGAAAAACTATGGAGTGATACCAAACATACCATGAACAATTATTAAATAATATTATTATTTTAAAGAAAGGGCGATTAAAATGATTAAATTTGCTAAGGATGAATTAGGAAACACATGGGAATTCAAGGATAACTCATGTAATTTGGGCACTAACACTCTACAATACAAAGATATTGACAATGTGGTTGCAACAAAAGAAATATTAACATTTATACATGACTCAAAGACTTTTTCTTTTATATTCGATACTCCATTTGATGCTGCTAGCGTTGAAACTCAAATAGGGCGTGCTAAGAAAAGTCCTGTAGTTTCTGCGGATATAAATTATCAGACCCTAGCTAAAAACGAGTTTGAGGATTTAACAGAAAAAGATTTATTAATTGAGTCTATAAAACTCCAGCGAAATATAGATAAAAATATCACTTTCTTCAAGATAGTAACTATTGTATATATAGTTTTATCTGTAATAGGAACTCTTATGTTTATTTCAGAAATTACTCCATATTAAAACTTTCCAAGACTAAAACAAACGGCTGAATGCAACAATTTTCATTGCACTCAGCCGTTTTATATTGATACTATATTTGCTCTTGCTCTATATCATATCTGACTCTAAATTCTAATAGCTCAACAACGTAAGCTGGTGGATTTCTTTTCTCTGCTTCCCAATCCTGAATGGTTCTCACTGGAATATTGTACTTCTTTCCAAAGTTTGCTTGCGAAAGTCCCGTAAGCGCTCTTATTTCCTTTATTTCCATTTATCTTCTCCTGTTTAAATTTCAATACTTATTCTCTTTGGTGTGCGTGTGATCGTTATTTTTTTCAATGTCCTTTTTTAATAAAGAAATACCTTTTAATACCACATCTATTTTACTTATCGAGAGTTTCTCCATGCAGTATTCTATGTCTTCCATTTCCGACTTTGCAATTCTCAGCGACAACCTCATGTCTCTCGGATTGCTTGTAGGTCTCCCCATTTTCTTATTTTTGATAATGCACCTCTTTTCTGTTCTTGCCTTTCTGTATTCCATGTGATATATTGAAATCGGATAAGGTGTACGGGCAAGTCGCACACCTTGAGCTTTGAGGAGATTTGATTATTTTATCAAGTCTTCTATTTTTTTAACTGTTTCAGGCTTTACATTGTCATCTTTTAATATCTGGATAATCATTTTTAGTACTACCTGAAATTGTTCATAATTTCCATAATCTCCTTTTTCCAATTATACTCTGAGGTAATTATCTATCGCAAGTTTTTAATGTGTTCCCATTCATTTAACGTCAAATAATCTCTTCTCTCAAGGTGCATTTTTTTACATTGCGAAACATATCGCTTATGCGTTCTGACAATGTACTATGGCAAATTGATAGTGCGTGTACATCTTAATTTTTTGAGTCTTTAAATCTACCATAAAATCGTGGTAGTTTTTTTATTGGGTATTGCACAGGGTGTTGCCACGAATGGGTCAATATAGGTCAATATAGATCAATAAACATTTCTAGAATACATTAATTTTGAAAACAAAAAGAGCCCTGCATTGCCTGAAATTCAAGCAATTGCAAGGCTTTTTCTTTTGGAGCTCCCGAGCGGGATCGAACCGCTGACCTGCGCGTTACGAATGCGAGAAAAAACGGCTAAAATTCAACCTTTATCCTATATGGTGTGCCTTTAGGTGTGTATTAGTTAATTTTGTATAAAATCATATCTCACCTTGAATTCGAGCAGTTCTACCACATATATAGGTGGTTTGCGCTTTCCTGCCTCCCAATCTTGAATTGTCCTTAATGGAATATTGTACTTCTTTCCGAAGTTGACCTGTGATAAATTGGCGAGCGCTCTTATTTCCCTTATATTCAAGCTACTTTCTCCTATTTAAAATTCCCGTTACTGTAACTGCTACTACAACTGCGACTATTAGATAAATCTTCATTTTATTTACATTGATGATTTTATATGTTATATTTATGGTAAGGAGCCCCGAGGGGCTTTCCTTACCGGGTGAGTAACCAAGTGATTAATCCACTTACTACTCCAGAGACGATACCAGAAGCTGTGTTGATTGCAAACTCTTTCAGTTTCTGGTTTTTCTTTTTTTGTTTCATCAATGTTTCCTCCTTCCTTATGTATATATAATAACACGCATTGCGTATTTTGTCAACACTTTTTTATAAACTTTTTTTACTTTTTTCAATAAAAAAAAGAGGGCAAACGCCCTCTTGAAACAAGAACCGCCCACTAAGAGCGTGAGCGATTCCGATATCTCCTTCTACGCTTGGTAGATGAGTTAATTTTTAGTTATAGTATTTTGCAAGCTCCGCCTGTACCTCGTTGTAGTCTACACCCGCAGCTGCCACTCTTCTTACTCGGTCGCTACCAGTTCCCCAATCTTGGCCGTAGCCATACCAAATTTGATGTGCTATCTCTGTAGTTGTTATGCCTGCTGAACCTTCACTTGTCCTTTTGATATGGCTTGGCGGCATTGCTGCTGTTACAACCCCACCTCTGCCGATAACGATGCGATTTGCATTTGACACCTCGATTACCTCATACTCGCCACTTACGGCAAGTCCTGTGCCGTTGACATCGATAGGATTTGTCACGACAACCTTGTCGCCCACCGCAAATGTGTCGCTTGTGGTAACGGCTGGTGCAATCTGTGGAGCTGGTGCCGTATCTGATAGGTTTGTGTGATTAAAGCCGTTCGACTTAATCAAAGATGGATAGTCAATATTAGCGACATTGACATCCACTCGTCCTGATACGCCAGCAACACTACCATCAGATGAGTACTGCCACATTCCGCACGAATAACTTGGTTCACTTGTTCCCCATTGAGCCAGCCACAAATCGTACTGGCTTACATCACTAAAGTTGACCCTTGACTGTATGTAGTCAGGATTGAGGTAGTTGGACACATAGTAGCCATACTGCTCCATTCTTTTGCAAAACGCATCAATAATAGCAGTATTCAGCGCCTTTGTTGGTGTTACCCCGCTATCACGCATATATCTTTCTGAATCATACTCAAAATCACAAGCAACGGGCATATCAAATGTACCTTTGTACCTTTCTAACAATCCCACGAATACATCCGCATTTGCTTTCGCTTGCTCCTCGTTCAATGCATAGATGAACCAATACGCACCGATGTGCAGTCCTGCTGCTTTTGCTCTTTCTACATTCTGCGAAAATCTCTCATCTTCATATCCGTATCCATATCCTGCTCTAACCATCACAAAGTCTATTCCACTTGCTTTGACTTGGCTATAGTCTATGCTGTTATTGTGACTTGATACATCAATTCCTTTCATCGTTTCCTCCTATTCCAGGTCCTTGAAGTCTTTGACCTCTTCAGTTTTATCTAATTTTAATATTTGTTTAAACATTTGATGTAGTCCTGTACTTGCAAGGCCGCTAATTGCACCTCCCACAATCACCTCTAACGTAATTGACCACGTACTTATGCACCCCAGCAATGCACCCACGATTGCTAGTGTTGTTGGAATGTACTTGTTGTCCGAAGGCAAGTACATTTTCATCAGATATCCGATGATCAGGCACGCCACGAGAACAAGTGGCATAATAAGTTTTAATATAAATTCAAGATTCATAGTTTACCTCCTTCTTGAATAAAAAAAACGGCATTTAAGCCGCAACGATTAACTATTAACTATTTATTATTTATTATCCTTAAGTGGTAACTGCTTTACCTCGTTTATGATCTTCTCCGCCGTCCCATTGCCTTTTAGTCCTTTGTAAGGGATATATAAGTAATCCACTAAGTTCTCGTATTCGTCACGAGTGATATATCCACGCTTGATATAAAACTCTCCCAAGCTACAGATTCTGTCGTGCCCAAGTCCCCTCATCATCATCGCGTAGTCACTCTTGCGCTCCATGTATCTCTGCACTATCATGCTAATAAAACTCCAAAGCCCCGTTGATGCAAATACTGCTATTATTATCGCTCTTTCCATGCCTGACTCCTTTACTTATCTCTCTCAATCAATTCCCAGTCAGATTTTTCTGGGTTTGACACGTTTCTATCCTTGAGCGACCTGTAAAGTTTGTTGTAGTACCTGACCAAGTCGCCCTTTTTGTAGGTCAAATCCGTAGACCAGTACCCTGCTTGATTCCAAAGTTTATCGTATTCAGATGTATCTGTTTGTACCTCTGCCCACAAATCTTTGGCATTAATTGGTATGTTTTCATAGTTGGAATTGTGTGTTACCAAAGCCCTAAATAGCTTGTCATTATACACAACGTAGTGACCCAATGGATAATAAGAACAAACTTGCCACCTCTCCACCAGTGATAGCAGAACTTTTCTGTTCTTTTCCAACTTTATCAAAGATGATACACACAAATTTAACGATTGTAAGCGTTGCTCATCTAAGTTCTTGGTGTTATCTACAATCTTAGATAAAGTTGATAGGTCTTTTTCAGATAAAACGCCAAAAACTGTCGCCCCGTCTTCTCTTGTTGCTGTAAATGGGTATCCCCCCTCAGTCTTTGTTATACTTATAGCTTTCATTAATCTTTATATCTCCCATAAACTCTTACAAATGGTAATTCTGCAGGCACTTGATTCGCGGCCCATGCGGGTGTCGGCATTAACAAAACTATTTGTAAAACATCAGTTTTCTTGCCAGAACCGCAAGTGAAAATTCCACCGTTACAGTGACCCGATACCTGCACATTATCAACCCTTTTGAATAAGCCATATGGCAACCTTAAATTCCCAATCCAACGCCACCAACAACTATTCCATTGAACCATATTAACTGGTGTAATTTGTGTTATTTGACAAGACACCTCACAAGTGCCATCCGAATATTTTACAATATCAAACTGCCCATTTTTTTCGACCTTAATTGGTACTCTTAGTCCAAGCGTTTGCAAGACTTTACCAAGTCTTATATTACCATTATCGTTTGTTAGTAATTTGATCACTTGTTGCTCTTCGCTATTTAAGTCATATGTTACATCTCTGCAACTAAATCCTTTTCTAAAATCCGTTTGAAGGTTAACATCTAGTACCTCACTTTTTTCCGACACCTTGCCTATCGCCATTCCTCGACCGCTGTTGTGAAAGTCCATTAAGGTGAACCCAGTACCAACTAACTGTGTATAAATAGACTCTGCAAATGCATCTTTAAGTTTAATCTCTATGTTCCATGCGTAGTCACTTGAGCACTCAATAATCGTACTTCCACTTGCTTCATAGTCAGAAAGTGGTATGTTATAACTCGTTTCATCCGATGCTTCTTGTTTGCTTAATTTTATAACTAGGCTTTTAAGGTTTTTATTATTAAGTCTCGAAACGATTACGTCATAACTCACATTGATGAAGTCACCATTGCCGTCCTCAGTTCCGTCAGCCTTGCATCTTTCTATTTTGACCGCATCAATGATTGGCTGATGCCACGGCATTATCTCTAGCGTGGTATTTTTTACTGTCTCACCGTTTCGGCTATCAATAACCTTGCTTTTGATTTTTAATAGCTGATTAGTAGCATCTACAATTTGAGTGCCAGTATTATATGTGATGTCATCTACGGTTATAGACTGTGACCTCAAATGTGCATTGTACTTAAATGTATTGTTGAGTGTGATTTTTACTTTTGACTGGCCTTGCACAAAGCCGCCATACTTTGAAAAATTCCCGGTTTCATCCGATACAGATATATTGCATTCAGGCAACATATCTGACGATGGTTTTACTGTAATCAATGGCGCATCAATTCGTCCAAGGTTTGTATTGCCGTTAAATGTAAATACTCGGACCATCAGCTTTACCTCTGCAGTTGGGAAATATTCTTTCCACGACTCCGGAAGTGTCCACGATGTGTCGGTTGGGATTTTATCCGCTATTTTTGTATAAGTTCTCGGATTGTTGTTTGCCATGACGTAGACGTCATGTGTAAACGCTGTCGATTTTCTATGCGTTAAAATTTCAAACGATTCACCAAACGTAATTTCAGATTTCGACGTTGTCGGTGACGAAGCTCTCGGTATTGTTGTAAGCCATGTATAGTCTGATGTTGTTAGTGTACCAACGATTCCAGTGTTAAAACTTGCCGATGCTGCTACTCTCTTTGTTCCGTCAAATTCGTGATTGATCCAAACTCCAACACTATAAATCACTTGAGAGCTGCCATTTACTTTAAAACGCGTTGTGAACGGATAGTTAACTCCGTTTATAGTAAGTATTCCATCCGCGTTTGTATACTCAGCATAGTATCCGTTTGAAGCATTCATTGATAAATACACCGCAAGATATGTTCGGTTATTTGCAACATCTTGTTGCCCTTGCGAAAATGTAATGCTTGTCCAATATCCCATTTAATTCACCACCTTAACGAACGACAAGTTACCATTTTTACGCGGTAAAAAAGCAAACTTTCCCAGAATTAAAGAATTTATAAATTCGCCATCTGTCACATAAAGTCTATTGTTGCTCAAGTATGCAACCTCTGCCCCTGAGTCGTAAAACGCTACTTTTTCGCGTCCTAATTTAAGTTTAAAACGATTGCCTCTTTTACCGAGTTCGATTTCGCCATGCTCAAATCTTATGTACTCCGATATATCCGAAAACTTTGCAGCAGTACCTTCAGCGAGTCCGTCTAGTTCTTGCTTAAACGAATTGAAGTTTATTTGCAAAGCTGTAGCTGTTTGCTCAACTCTTGTTGATAGAGCTTCTACGACTTTCTCGTTTTCGCTTTTTGAAACATATGTATTGCTCACCATCCCTATTATTGATGATTTCGTTTGTTCAATAAGTGATTTTGCCTTTTGTTCAAGCTCGCCTACTTGCCTTTTTGCTTCTTCTGACGCATTTGCAATCGGCTTTATCTTTTCTTCATATTTTGATTCCAGCACTTCTGAGAGTCGTTCTCGCATGCCCCCGATTGTGATTGCGTTGTTTTCAGGATGTAAAAAATCTAAAGATAGCTTTTCGATTAGATAGTGTTGAGCAACTCCATGTATAGAGCTCTCAACTTTAACCCATTTCAAGAGTTTAAAGCTGTCTATATCTCCTAAAACACTTGTATCTACAGCCTTTATGCTAATTGATTCTAAGTCGAGTACGCCTTGTCCAAGGTCTTTTATCGCCTTATTTTTCAGATTCATGGGCTCAGTTACATTGTCATAGCTTATATGCTTAACAATACGGCCGAATTTTGCTATGGCTTCTTTGCTTTCCACAAACGGAGAACCGTCATTTACAGATTCAATCGTGATTGGTGGACCCTCTTCACTTTGAGGATTTGCTCCCTCTTCAGCTGCTGTCTGCTTTCGCGCACCCGTCGGATAAACAACTGTGTATATTTCTCCGCCTGTGCTTTCCTTGGCCAGGTCCATTAAATTGACGCCAAGCTTTATTTCTTGCTGCATGCGGTAAGGGATTTCTGCAAGGTAATCAAGATAATTCTTTCCGGCTTGCTTTCTGATGAGCATGTATCCGCCATATTTTTTTATTACTTTGTTATTTATAAGCTCCATAATGCTTGGCGCATTCATATCGCTATAATTAACATAGTTATTAGGATCTTCAACTGTTATTGTTCCAGGATGTATTTTTCTATTATCCTCAACTTGTGCGTTGTGAAAGTCTAAAAGCTTTCTGATGTACTCGTTTAACGTTCCTTTATGCTCATATACAAGTGCTACCGAATCATTTAGATAAGAAAAGGACGACTCGCATAGAATCGTCCTGTTGTTATAAAAATCATCACTTATATTCAAAACTCTTCCATCAAAGATTATTTCATCGTGCGAATCGAGAATGCTAATCTCTGATTTTAGCTTTTTGAATAGTTTGTATGCTGGATTTGTCACAGCTATTTGGAATTTTACGGTGCCAACCTTGTTGACTTCAAGTGATGCTGATGCGCTTAGTATATCTTCAATTATGATGCTTCCATCAAGTATTATTTTATACATTGCATTTCCCTTTCATCTCAATGTCCCAGGCTATACCATCACTGCGATAACTTATAATTGGTCTCATGACTATAATCGTCTCATCCGGAAGAGTTACCTTACAGCGTTTTCCGTTTAACTTACTAATTAGCAGATTGATTTTTGCTCTATCCTCTTCAAAGTTTTTAATTGCTTTAAACGAGAGTTCGCAATTTCCCATTCCGTATGTGACACTACCTGTGAGACTTTCTGTGAGATCTAATGCGCCATTTCGGAATGGTACAGTCACATATCTTTCGACCGGTTCACCTGGTGTCAAATGCCATTTGGTCAACATCAGCATATCCTTTGTTGATATCGATTCTTTAACCGTTCCTTCAGGATTTAGTTTTTCAAATAAGATATAATCTCGCATTTATATTCCCCTCATTCCCAGTTTTTCAAGATTTGCTAAATCTCTTGCAATCGCCGGAGTGATTTTTCCTACAAGCGTTCCGTCATCGAGCACTATTGCATGTCCGGATTCAGCAGCTATGCCTGGTATATACCTTTCAAGCAATGATAAAATCTTGCTCATTATAAGTTCCGTTTCTGCCAAATTGCTTGACACCGCCTGTGATACATAGTCTTGTAGTTTCGAAATTGGCGCTACTGCTTCAGGTCCTGCTTCGCCCACACCTTTAAGGCCGTTCATGGTATCAAAAATTGTAGGCTTATCAAATATAGCACCTTTTGCATACCAGCTCACATGTAATTTTGGTACTCCTTGTGTGAGCCATTTTAGCGGATTAGGGCTTCCTGAAATGCTAAAGTGTGGCAACGGAATGTGTGGCCACTGAAATTTAAAATTAAACAGTCCTTTTATTCTTCCGATGATATTTGATACAACATTAAATGCGCCCGAAATAGCGTTTGATATAGTGTCCTTGATGCCATTCCAGACATTAGACACAACTCCCTTGATTTCGCTAAATATCCCTGTTATTACACTCTTAATCGAATTTAATACACTCTTTATCTTATTGATGATTCCATCCCAAATATTTGAGATTAAGTTCAAAATGCCATTCCAGATGGAACTGAACAGTGCTCCAATTGCTTGTAGGGCTATTAAAATAATTTGCTTTACAAGTCCGATTGCTGTACTTACTATCGTCTTTATATTATCCCATACAGCAGCGAATATCATTTTAATGCCTTCCCAGACGCCCGACCAATCACCTTTTATCAGACTTGTGACCGCTAAAATTATGCCGCGGATGATATTTAGTAAATTTGTAATGACTTCTTTGATGATATCCCAAACAAGTTTGACTGCTGCCATTATGTGCTCACCAAATAAATCCCAAATCACTTTGATTGCCTCAGTTGCTTGATGAATGATGTCCTTTATAAGATTAAACACTGTACCTATAAAGCTTGAAATTTGTGGCCAATTATCTCTTATCCAGTTAAAGATAAATTGAAGAACTGGTAAGAAGTACGTTTGAAAAACATCCGCTGCCGCACTTACAAATTGACCGATGTATTTAAATACCGTTCCCATAACCATTTGTATTGTTGGCATGTTAGCAATCACCCAGTCAGCCGCCTTTTGCATGATTGGCATAACCGCTACGCCAACCTTTGTGACTACAGCGCCAAGCGAACGCTTTAAGCTGTCCAGCGTATCTGTGAATTTTACAGACGCGTCTATAGAGTCATCACTCAGTACAATCCCAAGTTCTTTTGCCTTTGCTTTTAGCTCGTCAACTGATTTTGAGCTGCCATTTAAAAGTGGCATTAACTCACTTCCTGAGCGGCCAAGGAGCTCATTTGCAAGCGCTGCCTTCTCTGCGCCATCCGGCATTCCTTGCAATGCTTTTACGGTCATTTCGAAAACTTGCTCTGGAGACTTGCCCTTTAGATCATCAACCGATATTCCGATTCTGCCGAACGCATTAACTGCTGTTTTACTTCCACCAATCGCATCATCTATAGTGTTGTTAAGCTTTTTCATGCCACCTTGAAGCGACTCTATGCTCATTCCATTTTGGCTTAGTATATAGTCCCATTCCTGGAATCCTTTTCGGCTCATGCCTACTTTTTGACTTAGCTTATCAACACGATCCCCTGATGCTGCCGCTTTATTTGCCATTCCAAATAGAGCCGTTCCTCCAGCTACCGCCATACCAGTCAAGGCGGTACCCATTACTGCCGCAGTTTTTATGCCTTTTTTAAAACCATGTACAAGTTTTGATGCTCTGCTATCTGTTTCCGATATGCTTTCATTTGCTTTTTTGTTGTCAATCATTATGCTTCCGAAAAGCTTAAATAATTCCATCAAATTCCTCCGTGCGTAGAATCAATGATTTTCTTAACCGACCGCAATATTTCTTTTGTGCTTCTATTGTCGATTCTTGATTCCTTGTTTTTTACAGTTTGCGATTTAAAATCGTCAAAACTCATTTGATCCTGGTAAGGTATCCAGCGTTCAAAAAGATAATCGTCCATGCGTCTTTCGTTCATCGCTTTTATAGTTTCTGCTGCATCGAGGAAGTTTAACGCAAAAAAGTACTCCAAATTGGAGTACTCATGCATAATCACATCTAATTGTTTTGCGTAGTCAACTTCTCGACTGTAGTAAAAAAAGCAGCAAACCCTTCATCTTCTTTCAAACGCTGAAAATCTTCGATGACATCAGATAAGTCTCTGTTCAGATACTCATCTTTTGTCATCCCCTCATCTTCAAGTAGACCTGTCATAAACTCAGCAACCTCTTCAGCTACATTGCTAAAGTTTTCTGCGAGCTTCAGCATGAGCGATGCACCCATTGTTTCGGCATCAGTATTCGCTGCCATTTCTTTATCTACTCTTAGATTGAGTTTTCTTATGATTTTCGATGCTTTTCCAACATCTTGAAATTTCAACTTCCTCATTAGATTGCCTCCGTTAGTTTTGGATAGTAAATCACAAATGGAACTTCCTTTGTCTTCATGTCATAGTGTCCAACAAATTCCGTTTCGATTGTGAGCTCTCCCTTGTCCTCAAATGATAGCTCGACTCCCTTTTCATTCAGCGCGTTAAACACCTGAATGATAACTGGATCACTTGAGCCGCTAATTGTTCCAATCCACGTGATATTGTCGATGTAATCTTTAAGAGCGATTGAGTTTTTCCCTGTAATTTTTTTGTAGTTTGTTGGTTTCTGCCCTGTTCCAATCGTTTCTACATCAGCAGCTGCTCCAAGTGCAGCTGTTAAAACCTCCGGTGTTATCTCAGCAATTTTTGCTCCCATTGTAACACTCCAGGACTCAAGAATCTTTGTTCCTTTTGTTGCCCCTCTCATTCCGTCAAGCTCAATTGTTCTAAAACCTGGAACGGCTTTAAAGCTTCCGCCACCCTTTGTTGCTCCAATGAGCTTTCCTCCTGTTACAGCCGTTTCGAACGTGTCTGTCTTTACATCAAAGTTTTTGAAAAATGCCCCTGCGTCAAAAACAAGGTGCTGTATAGTATTGGCATTTAAGCCGTTTATAATCTTATTTGCGTCCATTTCTATCCCTTTCTAACTTGTATCTCAAACGTACAAGTTTTACGTCTAACGCTTGAATCTGTATCAATTACGTTGTTTGTCGATACGTGATAAATTGCTGCGCTAATTCCCTTCTCGGTCAAGTGCAATCTATCAAGCTTTGATTCTATTTTTTCTGCGATTTCATCAATGTTTTTTGTCGAACTTCCTTTATCCCATACATCGAAGTCTACAACTATGTTGTGTAAGCCCTCTTTGACCATGTCCATTGTTATATGCATGACAACATGCGGAAAGACGTTGGCCTGTGGCATTACATCGAGTGCCAATGGTGATATTGGATCAATTTGCTTTTTTATAAGCCTCTTCAGCTCTCTTATCATTCGCCATCTCCTTCATCCTTGCCGTTCGGAATATCCGGATTTTTGTCATTCATTTTTTTGACATACTGTGATTGTATGCGGTTAATTTCCGGTATGCTTTTTGCCACTGTGGTTCTAAGCAAGCCTAAACGCGGATAATTGTATTCTCCAAGTTCTTGCTGCATCATCCAAGATGGATGTTTATATCCTATTTGTACATCAAGCTCTTTTTTGCGAGCCCAATACTGCACCGATTTGTTGGCATATGTCTTTTTAAACTTATTTTTTCTCGCTGCTATTCGTCTGCCTCTTACAAAATTGGGTTTATAGCTTTCGAAAATCGCATTTGCTGTTTGTTTTGACACGTATTTGCCAACGTCACGATTTGCCGCATGAATGAGTTCTTCCAATGTATAAAGGACGGTGTCAACATTTGATTCAAATGTTAACCCGTCCTTCTTTGTAATTCTCATCCCGGCATTAGGCTTTTGCATGATCTATTCCTCCCACGCAGTTAAGCTCTACCTCTTTACCAATGATTTGTACATTTGCAATTTGCCAAACTTTGCCATTATATTCGAGGTATTCCTCATCTTCGTAGTCGTAGTAATCAGCAAGTCTAATTCGGATTTGCCTTTTAAACCCTTGCGCCATCGCTTCGAGTGATTCGCTAAAATATATTCTATCAACTCTGCCAAGTACTTCTTTGCTATCACGCACGATTTCAACGTCACCGTATTCGTTTATAGTTTCTTTTGTCTTTAACAGTTTGATGATTTCGCTAAACATTTTATTGCCCCTTTTTATATTTTTTGCTTAAACTCAAAGCATTTCGCAAGTGATTATATGCGCTGCAATAACGATCGGCTTGATTTTCAAAATTGTATTGCCATCTCAAATAAAGCTTAATCGCCTTTTCCATCAGTGCATCCATCTTTGTTGTATCTATGCCGACTCGATCCATGTCAAGTTTGCAAGCCTCAATGTTTGCTTCTATATCCGAATTTAATTTATCATGATAAATCCTTAAATCCGTTTTTGCTTTATCTAACATCACAGCTCCTTACTTTGACGACTTCTTGCCTCTTCCCTTTGCTTTCTTCTCTGGCTCTTCAGCAACTGCATCAGCGCCTTTCTCTGCAACTGTGTCAGTGGTTTCGTCTTCTGATTCATCAGCAGCATCTGCTGCAGTTAGCACTTCATTCGTTGTATGAGTTGTGTCGATTGCTTTGAAATAAACATCGTCCAACACCGCAGCATTTATCTGCATTTCCTCATAGCGTTCCGGCGAAATTTCGAGAATTTCGCCTACTTCAACCTCTCTATCAAGAGATATGTCTAAAAACTTTTTTGTAACTATAATCTTCATCGTTTACCTCCTATATGCTTGGAGTTCCTGTGAATGTGATTAGGGCTCCAGCCTTTTGATTTTCGAGTGCTCCGTCTCCGACAACGTGTGCCGCTACAGTCCAGTTTCCGGTCTTTACTTCTCTATCTCTCAGAATTTCAAGTGGTGCTACATCGTTCCAGAGGAACTGTGCTGGATCAAGAATAAGAATTTCGCCCTTTGCGAGAGAATCTTCCTGCTTGATTCCATTGCCCAGGAGGTTGCCCTTTACAGCTTCGGACATATCTGTTACGAAGTTAACCGTCTGATTCTTGTTTGCAAGCATTGCGATTGCTCCGTATATATCAGCTCTATTTGCATACACGTATGTAGTGCCAACCTCATTCAGCTTGCTGAGTGCTTCGAGAACTGTATCAATTCCAAGCCCCTTTGTAGATTTAACAAGATTGTCCTTGTGTAGTCCTTTGCCTTTGCCGTTGTCGTTATTTGTCGTATCTTTGATTGTCGCAATAATGGAATCGGCCATTGCCTTTTCGATGCGCTTTGCAAGCTCGTCGGTGATATAAGCTTCGAATGCATCAATCGACATGCTCATGAGTTCGTGTGAAATAACGATGTGCTTTGAAATTTTCTTTCCTGCGAGAAGCACCTCTACAAATGTATTCTGCTCATCGTCATTTGCTGTACCTTCTGCAACGACCTTGGCATCGCCTGCAACTATTGCAATATGGCGCACCATTCTAAAGATACCGCCGGAGCTTATCCTCTTAACGTCTGCCACGATTGGATGCATCTGACCTAATGTACTATATATCTTATTTGCTGTCTCCGTAGGAATCAGGGCTCCTGAGTTTTCCGTTGTGTGCGTGTATGTTGCCCTCTCCTCTGCAGTCATTTCCTTGCCCTGCAAGTTCTTTAGCCATGCGCTCCTGTAAAGCTTATCGTTGCTATTTGCTCCTGATCTGTCGCCATTATCCCTAATGACAGTTCCGACCTGACCGCTTGCAATCTTGTCAAGCAGCGACTGTCTTTTTTCAGCCTTTCCCTCAAGCTCCTTTTTCTGCGCTAAAAGTCCATCGCGCTCTTCTATGAGTTTGTTAGACTTCTCCTCAACATCATCAACATCAACATCTTCCTCTTCAAGTCTTGCTTTTAGCTTAGTAAGCTCCTCTGCAATCTCAGCCAATCTCTTTATGATCTCACTTAGTTTCATCTTAATCCTCCATTGCTTTTTCGATTTCTAATCTTAACTTTAATTTTCTTTTGCGCTCTTCAAGTCTCTCCGCTTGAACTTTGTCAATCACTCCGTTAACAAAATTTCGAGCATTTATCGCAGTGTCATCATTTGCCGGAATTCCGACCGCTGACACGTCGTAAACCTTTCTAACAGATTCGTGGACTATCTTTTTTGCATCTTCCTCAAATCTATATGAGCCAACTGCAAAGCTCCAGCTCATTTTAGTAATCAAGCCACTTTTTATATCCTCATATAGTTGCTTTGATTCTGCGTTGCTTGATAGATCTGCTTCTATAAGCATTCCAGTATCGTCAAGCTCCACCTTTAGTGTGTTATTTGATGTCCTTGCAAACACTCTGCCTTGATGATCATATAGCATGATTACATCGCTCATGTCTGTATTCTCAAAGCATTTCTTCGGAAATTCCTCATACACTTTGCCCTCTTCAGATTCAAATAAAACATATGGTTCGAACTTCATCGCATAGCCTGTTACAATATAGTTTTCACTTTCTGTTTCTTTTGCTCTGATTTCAATTGTCTTTCTAAATTGCCTGTTTTCAAACTTTAATTTTGGGATTTTCATTTTTACTCCTCTCCGTTTACACCTGCATCAAGCTTTGTTGTCTCCGAATACTCTTTGCGTATATAGTATTTGTCGCCGCCATCAATTGGGGCCATGTTGTATATTTCGCGTCCTTGATTATGCGTTATGAAACCACGATCAAATAGTTGTGTAACCGTGGATAGCTTTTCAGCTGGTGACAGATACTGCAATCTATTTGCGGTTAGCATTATAAAATTATCATTTGCGAGCTCTCTTTCGGTAAATGCCAAATTCGAATGAACCAAGCTTGCCTGTATTGCGAATGGTTCTATTTTTCCTTCATAGAAAGCTGCCCATTCTTCAGAGTTAAACGAGTTTTGCAGAATCTTATCATTAACTCCAAAATGCGCGTACACGTTCTCCTTTATCTGCTGCATCTGCTTGTCGTCAATCATCACCGGATTTGATGTAACCTGCTTGACCTCTTTATACTTTGAGTCAAATAGCATGACTCCTGTAGGATTGTTAGCAAGGTTTTGCTTTGCAAACTTATTTCGCTCAGCTTCCATGTCATCATCGTTTATTATGTTCATTAGCTGTGCCATAAACCGAATGGACGCTCCACTTTTGATAGCCTCTATCATTCCTTGATTTTGATAATGCAACAAATTCAACGTCGGTTTCATGGAGTGATTTGAGCCACCAAACAATTCATCTTTAAACTGAAATTGATTCATGATTCCTATTTCCGAAATAGGCTTTGCGTGTCGTTTTCCCAAGAATGTATATACGAGATAAAGCTCATTTTTGTATTCTACAACCTTTCCGTCATCAGCCAACAACGGATAAAACCCATTTATGTTTTGCGTAATCTCGTTATAAGTTGGGATGATTAGCGCATTATTCGTCACTTGCAAAATTGTGGCAAGGCGATATAAATATTTTGATGTGTCCTGGATTTCGTTTGCTTTTGTCTGCAGTCTTCGTCCGAGACTTGTGTTAGCGCTGCCTTTGACTTCCATATTTAATTTTGATGTATGCGTGGCTATTGTGTGTATGGCCGACCGAGTAAGATCCATCTCATATACAGAGCCTTCGAAGCTGGAAAAGCTTGGTGTATACCCATTGATCATTTTAAAATAATCACGGATTAAACTTTCCGTTTTATCGCCTTTTTTCCCAAACCATTTATTTAAAAATCCCATCGTATTCCTTTCTAAATCAGATTTCTATAATCATCATAGTGACGCTTTAATACAACATATGAATCCAGCAAGCTTGCAGCTCCATCTATTCGCTTTAAACTCGAATAGCCTTTCTTTGGCTGAATGTTTCCCTTGTTGTCATGCTGCACCGTCGTGTTTCCAAGGCACCATCTAAGAATCGGATTGTTATTATAATTGATTCGTCTTGCTCTTAGATCTGCTTCAAGCTCTTTCATTGGATTTGAAAGAACTTTGAATATTTGTCTAACCTCTTCAACCGCTGCCTCTCCATATTTCTCACGAGTTCGTTTCATAACTATATCAGCTCCCCATATGTCAAACCCATTCCAAATTGGAATGAATCCAATTTCTTTTGCAAATTGCCTGTCCCATTCAGCAACAAAATCCTGATCTATTTTGTTTCCTGGGCAATATGTAACAAGGCCTTGATCTCGCCAAATGTCATACGGTACTTTATCTTCGTATATTTTTCGTTCTGCAACCTCTTCAGCAATAAAATACTGTTGATATACATAGATTGTCTCATCATTTTTGATTTGGAATGTGTATGACAAACATGTTAGGTCTGTTGTACTTGATAAATCATATCCGCCTATCACATACTTTGGCTTCAACTCTTTAATATCGAATGTTGCTGGATTTGTGATGTCATCTAAACTCAACCAGCTCGCAGAATCGGTTTCTCTTATATTGCAATTCTTTGTTAAAAACGCTTTTAGGTACATCCTCGGATTTGCAACGGTTTTATCCCATTCGTCTTTTAGCGCTTTTTTATTTCGTATTGTGCCGAGTCCTGGATTTGCTTTAATTAGATTCTTAAAATCTTTCCACTCTTCTTTTTTATCAAGTTCGTATATAAAAAAAATACTGCGTTCGTCAACAAATGATTCCTGCAGCAATATGTTGCTTCCCTCTTCATAAATTTCATCGTATAGATCTTCGCGGATTGTGCCAGCTGTAGATGTAATAAGTGCAAGAGGTTCAAGTCTGTTATCCATGCCCTTATACATGATGTCGTATAAGGCCCTGCCATTCTTCCACTGATGTATTTCGTCCATATCGACAAAATGTACATCAAATCCATCGAGCGTATCATAATCAGATGCAAGCGGCTTGAATTTGCCGTCATTGAAATCCGTAACAATCTCACCCACAAGGTTTCTTGTGTATTTTTTAAGATAACTATCTTTTTTAATCATCTTCTTTGCAACTTCCCAAACGATTTTTGCTTGGTCTTTTTTCGTTGCAACGGAGTAGCATTCCGGGCCACCTTCATTATCAGCAATTAGCATATACAACCCAATCACTGAAGCAAGTAATGACTTACCATTCTTTTTCGCTATAATAAGTACCGCCCTTTTAGTTCTTCTGAGGTTTGTGTCTTTATAACAAATTCCAAAGATTGATGCTATAAAAGCTTTTTCCCATAGATCTAAAACAACGAGTTCTCCTGCCGATTTTCCTTTTATATTTCTGCAAAAATTCTCTATAAAACATATTGCATGATTACTTTTTTTGCTATTAAAATATACTTTACTGCCCTTTTTTGTTATATCTTTTACAAGTTTTTTAACCTGAATTTTAACTTTTTGACTAACCTTATCAGGGTGTTTTTTGATCCAATTCCAATATTCAACAAGCGGATTGTAATCATCCGGATAGCTTATCATCGCTTTTGAATAAATTGACCTAAGAGGTCAACCTCTCCAGCTTCCTTAGGATTGTTTTTATTTATAAATTCATCCAATTGTTTTAATGTAGCGTTGAATCTTTGGATCATTGTGTTGTATGACTTAAGCGCTGGATTTTCGCGCATAATGGAGTACTCACCTTGTGGCATTTCTGTAATAACTCCGCCATTGTTGACCTCTTCTTTTAGATCTTCAAGGGTCACTTTCATGAAGCCTAATTCGTTTATCATGTGCATGCACATCTGCTGCTCTTCTTGATTCAAGTTTTTAATAAATTTCTTAAATCTTGTTATCTCTTTTTTAATCCTTTTTTCTCTTTCAAAGTCCATCAAAGTTTTCCTCCTTTCTCTTTGGGGTGGGGGTAGTGTGTGCGCGTCGCGTGTGTTTTACAAAGCTTGGCGTCGGCTCGACTTTCCCTTTGCTTTTTATTTTTTTATGGGGGGAGTATTATTTTTTCTCAAAGAAAATTGGATTTCCTTTTTCATCAAATCTCACCCCTCTATTTTCTTTGTCAAAAGTCTTTCGGTTATGACACTTGTTGCATAAGTACTGCAAATTCTTATGATTAAGCGTTATGTATGGATCATTAAGCTTTACCTCGTCAATCTCTTCTATGTGATCGACAATAAAGCCTAATCTTTCTTTGCAGTGCTCACATAGTCCTCCGTCAATGCTGATTCGTATTGCTATATATGATTCTCTGCATGACTTCCATGCAGCGCTGTCATAAAAGCGCTTTGCCGCTTTTGAATACTTTTTCATTTTTCTCCTAATATGCAAAGATACCTCGACTGTGAATCAAGGTATCTTTGTATCGCTTTAACATTTGAAAAGAGAAAACTCATGAAAGATGTTGTCCGGTATTCTTTCACACTATCATTTTACCACGCTTATTTTCCCCTATGTTCCGAACTTTTTTGTTTTAAATTATTTTTAGGTTTTCCGCTACAAAAAATACAAAGCGCGCTTTATAAATTCCATACGTGGATTTTGCTGCATCATCAGGATAGCGTTTGTATAAGACAATGTTATCCCATATGCCTTGCCTATATTCTCTTGGAATCTTTTCAAGGCCTTTTTCGATTGCGTTAATCTTTGTTAAATATGCATCCCTCTTCAGGGCCTTGATTTCTATTGCTCCTTTGGATGCTCCACCTTTTGGCTGTCCATCAGGCGGCGGTGGAGACTCGTCAAGTATAGCCTGCGCACTTTCTTTCAGTCTTTCGTAATCTCTTATCGTCCATATCGTCGCATTGTATGCTTCGTGTGGCAAATGATATTTATTATTTCTTTTTCTTTGATATTCTTTCATCGCACTTAAAGTAAGCTTAGATCACTAAGCTACAGACTCCCTCCTTCATGTTTTCTAAATTTCAGTAAAAATCTTCTACTGCCTTCGCCCTTTTCGTTTTCACGTTCAATGATGCATTGTGTAAATGTCCATCCCGGATATAGCTTCTCGAATAAAAATCTATCTTCGGGACATCTGTCCATATCCTCAAGCTTTTTGTTTGTAAGCTCTCTTCTGTCATCCTTAATCTCGGCCGTGACTTTTTTGAGATTGATTGACGAGCCCCAGGCTCTTTCGCCTGCTGCCTGTCTTGCCATGTATAAGCTTTTGCCCTCAACTCCATATTCGTTGTATTGCAACCTGTCTGTGTTCGCATAGCCTTTCTTCCATGTTTGTTCAGCTACATCTCTATCCATGCTGGATATAATCATATGCACATGATATCTGACCTTGTTGCCATCAGTGTCCAGGTTGGAAATCACGTATATATATTTAAGACTTTCTTTTATACCTAATTTATTCCTGGCTCTCTTTAATCTTGCGATATAATTTTTAACATCTCTGATAACCTCTTCACGGCTACTCGGTAGATTTTCCTGGCTGTAAGTTAGATCTACATACAAATCTTTGTTTGTGAAATTTAAGTGCACCAATCTTATAAAATGTCTTTTAGACTTTTTACTGTTTAAATTTCTTTGTGCCGGAGTACTCTCCTGTACCTTTTTTCTTCTCTTATATTTTTTGCAGTGATTATTTGCCTTAAAGATTTCTACTTCTAAAAAATCTCCGCACTTATATTTCTTTTCTCTTAACATAATGCTTCACTTGTTACTATTCATTACAAGCTCGGAATGCTCTTCACCCGAGCTCATCAAATTACCGTATATATAATGTAGCTTTTTATTTATAATGACATTTTGAACTTGTCACACATTGCTATAACTTGTATTGCTTCCATGGCCGCATTGACTGCGTGGCTTCTTATTCTGTCGACTCTCTTCTTTTGCACGTCTATATCTTCATCTCTTCTTATGTAAAGCCACCAAGAGTTCATTATCTTCTCTATTTCATTCGACTCTTCCGCGAGCTCCTCGGCTTCTTCAAGTAGTACTGCGAAGCCTTCGTGGCTGCTGTGGAATAGTGAGAACTTTTCATTTGCGGATTCTAATTCTTTTCTTGCGAGTATTTCGATTTCGTTTCTCATTTCTGTTTGTTCCTTTCGTACCATTTATAGCCCTAAAGGGAAGCTCTTGCTCCCCTTTAATCTTCATATATGATTTTCATTCCAAGTTGCAAGGCTGTTAATCTTTCTATACATGCACCCTTTGAACCTTCCCAGTTTTTTAACATATATATTGCCTTGCACATCTTTAGTAATCTTAGATCTATGTCCATCATTTCGTCATACGTCAGGTTTGCGCTTTGATATGCTGCTTCGAAACGCATAGGATTAACGACTCTTTCGTATTCTACTTCAAGCAATTTTTCAGCTTTGTCAAATGCAGCTTTTGCATCTTCCTCCTTAAGTCCTGTAATTGGTCCTGAGATATATATACTGTTGCAATCTCCAGTCGCTTTCTTTTTTATACTCTTGAACCACTCATATAGTTCTTTCATGCATTCAGGACATAAATCTAACTTTTCATGTTGGCATGCATCTTGATTTTTATCTATGTTTAAAAACCTAAATCCATTAGCCTTGTTTTGATTTCGCGATTCGTTGTATCGTTCATACAAAACTCCACATCTGTTACATTTCTTTGCGATCATTTTTATTCCTCCTGAGCTCTGGTGTCTCATATATATTGCCAATCACTAACGTATTTTTTACGCCACCGTCTCTAATTAATGTATCTAGGCTCCAACAAAGAACGCCGCTATATAGTCTGACTTCTCCTTGTTTTATCATAACTTCTCCCGTCATGCTTATCTCGATGCTTCCATAACGCAATATATCTCCCTCGTATATCTCCGCTCCATTCTTGTCCTTGAACCCTGTGGTCTGCATGAAAATAACATTGTCAAATTTAATCCACTCATTTTCGCTTGAGCAGAATTCTTCGCCACGAAAATCTATTTGTCTGGCATTGTACATAGTTTTCTTTTTCTTATCCCACGCCCTAATCTTTGGTATCATTTTTCACCTCTTCAATCGTTCCGCATCTATATCTATAAGTTTGCACCAATCAGGTCTTTCAATGTCCTTTCCAATTTGAGACCGTAGTACTTGTGTGTACTTTCCATTTTCGTTGAAGTCGATATTGCATACACATCCGTATGTATTCTTGATATTTGATTTAAAGTCTATAGGATTCAGCACTTCTTCATCTGACCAAAAAGGTTTGTTGAATTGATGCCTGCCAAACGGACATTTATTACAATGTTTTGGAATTTCCATGGGAACTTTATACATCTCTATTCTCCCAACTTTATATTTTTCATACTTAAGAATCTCTCGAGCATGCCCATAAGCTCCTCTTCAGCTAGCTTGTGCCCGGATGTTCCGATAACGGTTACCATCTTAGGTTTCTTTCTACTTGCATAGACCTTTTCGCCCTTTTGATAAACGCTCCAGTTGTCATCAATTGCCACTCTCATGATTAGCCTCCTTTAGGATATTGTTTTGCTTTTTGATTTTTAGATAACATCCGAAGCATACAGTGATTTCCTCTTCACCCATGTCTGTGTAAAATGCATTATTATGACTAAGTTTCTTTCCACACAGAGCGCATCGGATTCCCTCTTTCTTATCCCTCATTATTTGCCGCCTTTTCCTTTTTCGCTAATAAGCGTAAGTATAACCAGTGTTGCGCAAATCACTATTGTTATTTTTAGTGCCATGTCTATTCTCCTTTTATAATCTCTCAATCTGATTTGACATTATCTGCTTGAGTGCCGCCTTCATCTTTTCGCCCTTTTCTTTGTCCTCTGCAGCTACATCCTCAATAGAAGCCAGGCAAGAATTGAACGATTCTTGTAATAGGTCTGATTTAACCTTGAATATCGCAAGTGCTTTATTTTTGCTATTTGCTAGTGCCGTTTGCAGCTTGTTTATGACGTCCTGTGATTCCTCATACTTTTTTGTAATGTCCTCCAACGACTTGCTCGTCTTTGCTTCAGCTTCCTTATGAGCTTCTGCTTTGGCTTGGTTTATAGCTTCTTCAATCTTCTTTTCATTACTATTCTTTTCTGTTTTAAGCTTTTCCTTTGTTTTCTGAAGATTTGTTTCTGCAGCTTCTAGTTTCTTCTTTAGCCGTTCGATTTCCTCTTCAGCTTCAGATGGACTTTGCGAGTTTTCCTCTTCAGTTTTTCTTTCAGATTCTCTTCTGGCTTCTTTAAGCTGCCTTTTTAAAATTTCTATCTCTTCCTCCAGGTTTGCCTGCTCTTCTTCCGTTGCTCTTGCTAATCCTTCTACCTTTTCCTTTTCGAGTTTTAGTCTCGAAATTTCTTCTTGTAGTTCCCTGACTGACATATCGCTCGCGCCCTCTTTTAGTACCTCTTCCGCTACTTCCTCCGGAGCGGCTAAAAGTGCCCAAACCTTTGAAATTCCCAAATCCGTAAACGTTTGCGTTTTTGAAAAAATGCTATTTTCGTCCTTGCATTTTTGAGACCATCGCATCATGTTTTCGGCTTTTCTTTTGCTGAACGTCAGGTTGTCCTTGCACCATGATTCAAACTCACCGTGTGCTAATCTGCCTTTTATTTCTATAAGCCTTTCGCCTGCCTCTGCAGCAAGTTGTAGTCCTATGTTGCCTATGGCTTCCATCTGTTGATATATTGTGTTGACCTCTATCGTCAACTGCTCTGTCTCTCGGTCTTGTAAGCTTGTGATTTCTTTGTATTGTGTTTCTACTATATTCATCATGAAGCCTTCTTTCTCTTTTCTTTTGAATTAACTATATGTTTTAACCAATAATTACAAAACGCTTCTATGTCATCTGACACAACCGCGTTATGCTTGCCTCTGAGCTGTATTATTCTTTTCTTATTTTGACTTAGTTCCAATGTCGCAAGCGGCTCATCAGGTTCATTTATATTTCTTACTGTGAATATGTAGCATTTTTCAGCTACTACCTTGTTTCCATATGTGGCAACGCAGTGATGCATCTTCATTCCTTCAATATTTAATTCTTCTATGCTATTAACTGGTCTTATGACAAGGTTTTCGCTTGAGTATGTAAGCTTCTTTATTTTCTTTAGTATTTCCCTGTAACCCTTCTCCTGAAGTTCTATTCGCTTCCGTTTTTCCTCATCTCGTCTTCTATTCATTTCATTCGTCAGCTTCGCGTGGGCAGCTTCTAAGTTTTTAGGATATAAATAATATTCTTCCAACGGATATCCTAGCTTTTTCAGTTGGCTTAAATAATCTTTATAGTCATATAGGATAAATCGATGCTTGGCCAGCTTCTTCTGCTTGAATATATATTCACTTATCTTCATCGGATTTTCTTCCTTTTTGAAGTTGCTTAGATAGTTACCTACGGACGAAAATACTGAATAAAATATATCCATGTTTTTCTTCGATACCTTCGCTTGATATTTTCTTAAGAATTTGTAAGTTCCTATGTCTTCTGTGCTTCTATATCCCCATTGGTTTAGCTTGCTGATTTCTGTCTTTGTGATGCCTAACATCTTCTCCAAGCTATCCCCTCTCCAATTTACTTTGATATAATTTGCTTGATTATATATGCGATCATTTATTATCCCCTGGTATCCAAGCTTCTTGAGATATTCTGCCTGTGGGTATTTGCTATAGACATATATAAGTTTCATTAGATGACTTTCATCACATGCATCGCGGATTCCTATGCTCGCGTACTTAAGAAATCCGTTAGACAAAGCATCCTGAACGCTTTCATGCATCAAGCATCGATATCTTCTCAAATCTAAAGGGATAAAAGTTCTTATTCCTTTTCCCTTGTCTTTTCTAAAAGATGCTGACGGATTTTGAGCCCACCAGTCTTTATACCAGGCTTCTTGTTTGTCTTTTGAAAAATATAGCACCTCGTCCACAGCCATCTCTGCCTTTACGTTCTTTATGTAAGCCCAGTTGTCTTCTTCGTATTTATAAAACACATCGACCACTGCTATCCTAATATCCGTATCTGTGTAAGTTGCAAATATTAGCGTTCTATCAACAATCATATTTCGCGTGTGTGGCCACGTGACACTGTTTTTGCCACAACAAGGGCATATTTCATAATCATCCGCACGATATTTGTTTAAATACTTGTAATCTTTATTGCAGTTTAGGCAGTGTGCTTCTTTCTTGAATCTGTTATAGATGATTGGATAATTTATTTCATCGTTAAGGTACTTTTTTAGTTTGGTTGGCCACTTGATGCTATACGGCAATTTTTGTTTCTCTTTAACAAAGTCCATGACATCCTCCTTCAGAGTAACTCCGTGATGTCAATGACATTCGTGGAGGTTTTTGTCCTCTTGTCATCTTCAGTTATTTCATAATAGGCTTCTGCCTTTTCAAAGCATTCCTGATCAGATATATATGCGCCGCTTCCTGCCGCACACTTTGTAGACCTGCTCTTTGCTTCTTTCCACATTTCATCGCAAAAAGCCTTTAGCGATTTATTTTCAGCTAAAAGCTTTGTTGCTACCGCATCCGTCTTGCAGATGTCAGTCAAGTATTCCTCGATCATCTGCGAAAATGCGTCCTTTATTGATAGTGCCTCTTCAGTGATTTTTGCAATTGCACTATTGATAAGTTCTTTGTTCATTTCTCTTTCCTTTCCGTCAAAACTATATGTATCTAAAACCCTGTTCTCTTAATCTCTCTAATCTTTTGAGCTGCGAAATGCAGCTTTTCTCTTCGTTGAGCAACATGTTACCCCTTTTAGGCTGATTGCTCCTATATTGCCTTTTAACCTCTTTCTCTAAAAAGGTGATTTTATTGCGCAGTCGCTTGACCTCTTCATCAATGATGACGGTTTTATTGACCGCATGCCATGTACACCTGAATGTTCCTGCGTCATACGTATCACAGCTTTCGCAGCAGTGTACACAAACCGCTTCCCCTTTTAGCTTTGGACATTGTCTCATTTCTTGTGGATTAACTTTACCGCAAGCCGGGCAGCTGCTATTCTTCATCTTCATTTCTTACATATATAAGCAAATGTTCTGCAATAGCTTTAAGTTCTTGCTTATCAAAGATTCGTACATCGACTTCCTCTGCAGTTTCCCTTCCTGCTGCACATGCCATTACTATGTCTAATGCGGATCTTTTAACTTTTACTGTTGATGTAATTAATTTTGCTGCAACTTCAATCGGCAAATCGTCACTATTGATTGTGATCATCGTCTTCTCCTTTTCTTTTTATTTTGCTGCATTTAATATGCGCTCTGCATAAGCTCTGCCATCTTTGATATTTCCCGAATTATAAACACTTAATGCATCCCTATAGTTTCCGTACTTATTTAGTAGCTCTGACAGTATGTCGCAACCTACTGTGATGTTTTGTTCGGGATCATATAGGCTAGTTACTCCGAGCCTCTTCATTCTTTCCTTGTGCCAACGCTCCTGGATTTGCATGAGTCCAACGCTTTGTCCATTATCACCTTCAGCTGATGCGAGCCATCCACTCTCCTCTTCAATGAGTGCCTTTATAATCTTCGAATCTAATCCGTACCTTTTGGCCGTCTTTTCTATGTGATTATTTGTTTCAAGCTGTGCGACTGGTACAGGATCGGGCAAAGGCTTTGTATAGACTTCCGGATTGTCTGTCGCTGTCGCTATTGCATTAAGTCCAAGAACTATCATTATTCCTGCAATAGCTATCATCATCTTTTTTATTCGCATATTTTTACTCCTCTTTTCAAACGCTACTATTGCAGCTATCATGTTGTGCTAATAGGTTTCCTTCAAAGTCCCAGTATTGGTACAAGTATCTGACCGGGTCTTTTGGTGTCCCTGCACCTAACAAAGCTGTGGTTTTTATAACTTTTATTACACATGCTTTTTCAGTTCCTCGTGGGATTACCGCTGATATCAAGTTTTCATCTTCTCTTATCATTTTTATAAAGTTCTCCTCTCTGCAAAGACTTCCGCTACATCATCTACGTAGTACATCTTTGCTTTCCCACGTGGATCATATTGCAAGTCTTTTAATAAAACGCTTGCACGATCTCGACTCATCTTTGTTAGTCTTGCTACCGCTGCAATGCTTATCAGTATTGAGCCGCCGTTTCCTTGTAGCAGATCTTTTTTGATTTGTGTCTTAGTCATGTGCGACTCCTTTCTTGTTTTTATTCTTTTTGTTTAATGTATTAAACTTTTAAATTAAAAAAATACATCTGTAGTTTTTTTGTTAAGAGCACATGCTATTTTTTCAATTGTATCAGTAGTAGTGACTTTGATTCTACCACTCTCCAGCCCAGATACAATTGTTCGTGCAACCCCTGATTTTTTAGCAAGTTCAGCTTGTGTCATTCCAAGATTTTCTCTTTCTTTTTTAATAGTATTTTTCATTTTTATTTCCTCCGTTTTCTTGAGTTTAATATATTAAACTTTTATTGTCAATAGGTTTTGTTTATTTTATTAAACTTTTTCCTTGCTTGTTTCCTGTGAAAAGGTTATTATATTAAACAAGAGGTGATTTTATGTTTTTAGGTGAAATAATAAAGCAATTTCGAGAAGAAAACAATATGACAATGGAGACCTTTGCTGCAAAAGCTGGTTTAAGTAAAGGTTATATCTCGATGTTAGAAAAAAATAAAAATCCTAAAAGTTCTAAGCAGCTACTACCCTCTATTGATACATTTAAAAAAGCTGCTAAAGTAATGTCAATGTCGGCAGATGATCTAATTCGAATGACCGATGGTAGTCAATTAGTTAGATTAAATCAAAACGAAGATGATTTGAGTAATATCACAAACATTTCTTTCCCAGCAGCTCTGCCTGTACCAATATTAGGCGACATTTGTGCGGGAAATGGTATTTTCTGCGAAGAGAATTTTGAGGGATACTTTTTCGTTGACCAGTCTATTAAGGCAGATTTTTGCGTTCGTGTACGTGGTGATAGTATGATTGATGCTTGCATCTCTGATAACGACATCGCTTTTATAAAAAAGACTTATGATTACAAAAACAGCTCAGTATACGCTGTGCTACTAAACTCTGAATGTGAAGCTACTCTAAAGAAAGTGTTTTGGCAAGGAGATACAATTTTGTTGAGTCCATGTAACTCAGAATTTGAGCCCATGATTGTTGATGCTTCAGAGGTGACAATTTTGGGTGAATGCGTTGGCGTATTCCACAACATGAAATAAGTACATAAATTTGTTATTCGTTTAGCAATCTAATCTGATTGCTTTATGCACATATTAATTTTAGAGAGGAGTAAAAAATATGTTTAATCTCGACAAAGGGAAAGGTACTGCTGTTACTTTAGGGAATGAGGCTTATGTTGTGATTCAGGTAGTATTGACTGAAAAATTTATAGGAACAGGGTCAGGTGTCGCCAGCCTTACAAATCTGCAAAATACCATTAACGAACAAGCGGCTAAGGGTTATCGCCTTCATACAATTTCAACTACAGTAGGTGGTTCGAAAGGTTTTTTAGGAGGAGACAAAATCCAAGCGACTATGGTTTTTGAAGCTATCAATTTTAATGCTTAACATTATACAAATCCAACTTTATGATTATGATTTAAGCCGTGGAAACATAAAAAAGTGAATTTATATGTGAAATTTGTGTAAAATCCATTGACATAATTTATTAAACATGGTAATGTATGGACACGGAACGTACTCAGGTGTCCTTCGGGCCCTGGGTCTTTTTATTTATGTAGGTAAAAAATATGATTCAAAAACCTTTTAAAACACACGAAGAACAAATTGAATTACTAAAATCGAGAGGCATCGATTTTAGCGGTCTTGATGCAGAGAGCTGTGCAATAGACTACTTTTCACGAGTCGGATATTATCGTCTCATAAATGGATATAATAGGCCATTTCTTGACAAAAGCGAGGAAAATCAAGGTGGCGAAGATAAATATCGTGAAGGAACTACATTGAAAGAAATCTATGCGCTCTATGTTTTTGATGATATGTTGAGAGAGCTTGTTTTAAAATATACACTTAAAATTGAGACTCATGTCAAAAGCCTCCTTGCATATAGAATTTCGGAACAGTATGGTCACGAGAATTATTTACGATACTCAAATTTTGATACTTCTAAGAACATAGGATACAACGATGTTGTAAATGCTATATCTGAGATACACAAAACAATCTCTTCCAGAATTTCTGACCCAAGCATAAACCATTATTTGACAAAATATGGTTATGTTCCACTATGGGTATTAAATAACTCTCTTACTTTTGGCACAATCAGTAAACTATACAGCATTATGAAAGTACCTGATAGGCAATATGTATCAAAGCAGTTTATGATTCCCGATTCACAGCTCGGAAATTTCTTAATCTATTTGACAAAGGTTAGAAATACTGCTGCACATTCCAATCGACTTTATTGTATGCGAAATAAACGCCCAATTGTTGATACACCAATCCACGCAGCTATGAATATTGCCAAGAATTCTAAAGGTGACGAATATATATATGGCAAACGCGACTTTTTCGCCACTGTTATTATATTTAGGCATCTTCTATCAAATAACGACTTTAAGAAATTTATAAGCCAGCTAAAAAACATATTAAATAGTTTAAATCAAAGACTGAACTCAATACAAATATCAGCTATAAAGGAAATAATGGGGTTGCCCGATGATTGGTATAAAATTCCTAAAAAACAATCTGCTAGAGGAGCATCAAAATGCAAAGATTGCTTATCTGAAGTTGACGATTAAAATTCTTATGATATAATACCAAGTGTTATGGTTGCTTTCGGGGCGACTGAAAAAGTTCTTTTATCATAAGATAAGAGAACTTTTTTTATACTTTGAATTGATTATAAATGTTCACATGCTATTTAGGAGGTGCGTATGCCAAAAAAATATAAATTCGAAAAGACGTTTACCTTCGAAGGCAAGCGATATAGAGTGCGTGCCGATTCCGAGTTTGAGCTTATTCAAAAGTACACTAATAAAGTAAGAGATTTGGAAGAGGGCAAGATTACCCTTGCTGGTTCTACCTCGGTCGAGGATTGGACGATGCAAGCGATTGAGGTTTATAAAACCAGACAATCAGACTTGACTCAAAAGAAATATATCAATAGAGTTAAATCCTGCATACTTGCACACATAGGTAAGATGCAGCTTAAGTCCGTTAAGCCTCTTCACTGTCAAAACACATTAAACCTTCAGGCTGGCAAATCTAAAGCACAAATTAACGAAGTTTATCAAGCTTTGAACTTTATATTTTCCAAAGCTGTAGAAAACCATTTGATAGTTGATAATCCAGCAAAGTACATTGTGAAACCACAGGGAACTAAAACACATCGTAGGGCAATCACAGAACTTGAAGAAAGATATATCAGAGCAGTTGCTAAAACTGATAGACGCTATTATCTATACCTTTTGATGCTCGATTGTGGATGCCGTCCGTCGGAGGCTGCCGAGTGCAAAGGCATGGACATCATGCTTAAAGACGGTGTTCCACTATTACATATTCGTGGTACTAAAACAGTTAATGCTGATAGGGTTGTTCCTTTGCCGAGTGATCTATACGAATTAATAAAAGTCACGCCACCATTCGAATACATTGCTTGTTATAGTTCTGGTTCTGCTATAAAATATTCAAATCGCAATCGTGTTTGGGAATCATTTAAGAGGCAGCTGAACATCGCAATGGGTTGTAAGATGTACCGCAATCAACTTATGCCACCATTCCCTTTGGCTCCTGATTTAGTACCTTACTGTTTTCGACATACATATTGTACTAATCTCGCACGTAAAGGTATAGATATAAGGATGGCTCAAAAACTCATGGGGCACTCTGATATATCATTAACCGCTAATATCTATACAAATTTTGACGAAAGCGATATTCTTGATGTAGCTAAGATTTTAAATCAGCCGGAATCAAATAATAAAGTCTCTAAACTACCATGATTATATGGTAGTTTTTTCGTTGGGTGTCACAGTGGGTGTCACACCTAATAGGTCAATTTAAGTCAATTTAAGTCAATAAACATTTCGAGAATACCTTAATTTTGAAAACAAAAAGAGCCCTGCATTGCCTGAAATTCAAGCAATTGCAAGGCTTTTTCTTTTGGAGCTTCCGAGCGGGATCGAACCGCTGACCTGCGCGTTACGAATGCGCTGCTCTACCAACTGAGCCACGGAAGCGTATAAAAGGAATATGGCAAGCCGTTGAAATTAGCGATTTGCCACATTACCTTAATTATTTTACTACATCATACGAGCATCCGTCAAATGCTAAATCGAATCTACAAATTCCACGATATTCGCAATATGTGCACGGAATTTCTTCTCCGGATTTCTTCGGCCTTATGTCGATATTTCCACCTACCAAATCCTCGCATAGCTTATCGGTTACAGCCTTAACCTGCCCCTGTAGCTCCTCAAATTCAGCTTCACTCAAAAGAGCTTCTGTCTTCCTAAACTCTCCGTCCTTCTTCTTTGATAGCGCAATGACTTCGGAGCTTTCCTCAAACTCACCTGCTATATTCTTGATGACCTCTAGCTCATCGACAAGAATTCCCTTGAGCTTAAACTCACCCTTGAGCTCCTTTGATATCATCTCAGTAATCCCTGAAGGTCTCTGTCCGCTAACATCAATCTTAGGGTCTGATATTAAGAAATAGAATACTCCTGCGGGCTTTCTGCTCTTTCCCTGTGCAGCTGCAAGGTAAAGCATTAGCTGCAGTCTATATCCCGTTCTCGCCTCAGTCTTATCAAAGCTCTCTCGCCCCGTCTTATAGTCTATAATCTTTACGCGGTTTCCTGGAAGAAGATCCACTCGGTCTATTTTACCCTCTATAAACACCTTGCCAGCCTCAGTCTCAACCTCAATTGGCGGAAACTGTCCACGCCTGCCGAAGCGTTCTTCGTAGTAGCTCTTCTCTATCTTTCCAACTCTGGCTTGCTCAACAAGCTGCTTGCATACCTCAAAGCAAGCGGTTTTTGCTCTCTCTAGCCAGTATTTTTCGCGATTTGAGTTCTCAAAGATGCCTTCTCTATACTTGTGAGACACAGTCTCTATATAGTTATATACAAGTTCTCTGAGCTCACTATTTCCTATCGTCGTCCAGCAGTCCCCGTCGCTTAGATGCCTAGTCACATGCATTATCGTCTCATGGTACAGATCACCGATTTCGCGAGCAGACACTGCAAATTCGCGCCTTTCCTCAGGTCTTAGACCATAGCTAACAAAATGCGAGAACGGACACTTGCTGAATTTTTCTATGCGAGAAGGACTGAGCGAGTAGCTGGCACCTGCTACATCAAAGCTCGTAACCTCATCATTTCTGCGCTCGCTATATAGTCTTTCTACAATCTCAGCAGGAAGCTTGCTCTGCACATTCTCAAATTCAAGTCCTTCTTCGATACGCTTATATAGCTCAGCTTCATTTTGCCTTAGCCACTCAGAAACGAGACTCCACCTACTATCGATCTTGCCCTCGTACTTAAAATCCTTAAGTGCCTCCGTAAAATGTCTTACAGTATTTGTCTTTCCACCTAGAATAGAAACTAGCCTTCCACTGGTAACAACATCCTCTTCTTCCCTAATTTCTGGGAACATCGTTAATAGGCGTTCTACGATTTCTGACCTTCTTATCTCTGCACCATCGGCATCTGCCATTGAGTAACCGACCCAAAGATATTCCTCAGGCCTCGAGAAGTTTCTATAGATTGCAAGAGTCTCCTCCATCTGACGCACATCCTCGCTGCTGTTTTTTATCTCTGCAGCACAAGTTATGTGCTTAAGCTCACTGTCGCTGAAGAGCTGGCTCTCATTAGCTTCTAATGGTAATATACCTTCGTTTGCTCCAAATATCAGCATAGCCTTCACATCGCCACACCTTGTTCTCTGCATGGTTCCGAGCAAAATCTCATCAGAAACAGGAGGTACGACACCTACCTCCATCTGTAATAATCCTGCTGTCAAAATAGACGCAAAGGTCTTACCACTGAATTTATCATCACCCATGAGCTCAATAATCTGCTCAAACGCTGAAATTAACATAGGCCAGGTCTGTGTAGTCTCATCAGCCTTGCTCTGCATGGAATGCGAGCTTAGATTTTCTACAAGCTCATCTATGCGAGAGCCGATATCCGCTTTATTAATCAAAAAGTCCACATAGGATTCGATGAACTCCTTGTTTGTCTTACTGCTCTTATATATTTTCTTAAAGCCATCGAACACCCCTGCAATCTGCTCTCTAATTTCATTCAGCCTTGCAAGGCCCTCATCTCCATATTCAAAGGCTCCCTTTGTAAACTGCGAAAACCACTGGTTTCCACGCACCTTGTACTTTATGGCATAGTTTTCTATGAAGTCAACATCCTCTTCATCTATTCCAATAAAGCCTGTCTTTATAACCCTGAAAACATCTAGCGTTCTCATGCTACTGCTTACAGCCTCTATCAAAGATACTACAAAAACCGCTATCGGCGATGATGCAATAGCTCTCTTTTTGTCTGTAAAGATTCCTATACCGTACTCCTGAAATACTCGTTTGAGAACCTCTGCACGCTTGGTTTCATTACAAATTACAACAATATCCTTATATCTAAGCTTCTTCTCCTCGAGCAAATCGAGAACAAAGGAAGCCGCAGACTCCGCTTCGCTGTAGATATTGTTTGCTCTGACAATCTTGATGCCCTTAGCCTCTAAACCCTCTTCATTAAATGGTGAAAACAAAGACTTCTCTATCGCCTTAATTCCTGACGCTCTCTCGCAAAGCTTCGCGTGAGGACTGTCCTTGCCGAGATTATGAACCTTAAACTCGACATTAGATTCCTTGCAAAGCTCAATGAGCCTGTCACTCATATTTCCGGTTATCTCAAAGATTTCCTCATCCTTGCAGTGCTCATCGTAGGTGAAGAATATGTTGACCTCCTCCGCCTGCCTTATAATGGCTGCAAGCATCTCTAGGTTCCGATTTGTAAAGCTGTCAAAACCATAGATCCAAACGGTCTTTTTCTTTAGGCTTTCGGCCATATCTATTCCCGCCGTGTATAGCCTTAAAAGGTCCTCTGCATCCGTATATTTATCCCTTATGCTATCCTCGTATTCATCAAATATAAGCTTAATATCCGAAAGCTTTCTTCTCGTTAGCTCATCGACTTCAGAAGCTTCATCGCCCATTGAATCTATTACAGTCTGTATGTCTAGATTTGCCTGCTTTGCCTTTGATATAAAGTCATTAATGGACTCCAAAAATCCCTGCTTTTGGACAACGCCGCCAAATACCTCAAGCCTATCCTTCTGCTCTGAGAGAATCTTATATAAAAGCATATATCTTCCATACTCGTCGATATACGTGTGCGGACTTCTGCCCGTCTCTTCGAGCACATTGCTACCAAACTTGGAAATTGCGCTTATTTCAACATCGAGAAGCACATCAGTATCCATGCGGCTCATGGCCTGCTGCTCGGCAACTAGAGTGTACTGGTCAGGCACGATAACTAGAGTCTCTTTGCGAGACTCCTTTATCTTTCCGTATATAAAACTTTCCTTATCAAGCGATTCTCTGCTTCGATAGATATTTAGCATATCTTCTCCTTAATCAAAGGCTAAAAATTATAGTTTCATTGTGAGAGAAACCTTGCCTCTCTCCTTATCTATTCCGATTATACGAACCTTAACTGTATCACCAACAGAAACGACGTCCATCGGGTGTTTTACAAACTTATCGCTTAATTGCGATACATGTACAAGTCCGTCATTCTTAACACCTATATCAACAAAGGCACCAAAGTCTACGACATTACGAACAGTACCGCTCATCTCCATGCCTTCCTTGAGGTCCTCGAAGCTTCTAACATCATTTCTAAAAACAACTGGTGGTGCATCTTCTCTAGGATCTCTGCCTGGCTTACGAAGCTCAGCAATGATATCCTTGACTGTAAACTCACCTATTCCAATGTCTTCAGCCATCTTGCGCACACTCTCCTTCTCGGTCTTGGCAGGGTATGCTGACTTGATCTTATCGTCTATAACCTGCACTCCACCCTTAATGTCGCTTTCGGAGATACCGATTTTCTTCATCAAAATTCTGCTAACCTCATACGACTCAGGGTGCACTGATGTTGAATCAAGCACCTCTTTGCCATCGCTAATGCGAAGGAAGCCTGCGCACTGCTCATAAGCCTTAGGCCCGAGCTTTGCAACCTTAAGAAGCTGCTTTCTGTCAGTGAACTTGCCGTTTTCTTCTCTATATGCAACGATGTTCTTTGCCACGCTGCTGCTGATTCCTGCAACATAGGAAAGAAGTGATGGAGATGCTGTGTTTATGTCAACTCCAACTCTGTTAACGCAATCCTCGACTACTGCACCAAGCGCTTCGCTCAGGTTCTTCTGGTTCATATCGTGCTGGTACTGCCCCACGCCTATGTGCTTAGGGTCTATCTTAACTAGCTCAGCTAGTGGATCCTGAAGCCTTCTGCCAAGTGACATTGCGCCTCTTGTCGTCACATCAAGGTCTGGGTATTCCTCGCTTGCGAGCTTTGATGCTGAATATACGGAGGCCCCACCTTCGTTAACAATAGTGTACTGAATCTGGTAGCTGTTCTTCTTTAGGAAGTTTGCTACTACTTCTTCAGTTTCTCTCGAAGCTGTTCCGTTTCCTATTACGATTACATCTATCTTGTATTTATCAATGATTTTCTTAAGCGTTCTCTCAGTTCCTGCAACATCGCACTTAGGCTCAGTAGGATAAATTGTCGTGTAAGCAAGTAGTTTTCCGGTCTCGTCGATTACTGCAACCTTGCAGCCCGTTCTAAATCCTGGATCTATACTGATAATTCTCTTGCCACGAACCGGCGGAACCATAAGAAGCTTTTCGGTGTTGCCCGCAAAGACCTTGATTGCCTCAGCTTCGGCTCTTTCGGTCAAAAGATTTCTCATCTCTCGCTCTACAGATGGCGCAATTAGTCTCTTATATGCATCTTCTATTGTCTCAATCAGCAAAGGCTTGAAAATGGAATCCTGCCTAATTACCTCCTTCTCAAGCAAGCGAAGTATGGAGTCTGCATCTATGCTCACCTTAACCTTTAGCTTGCCCTCCTTCTCACCACGGTTTACTGCAAGAACTCTATGGTTTGGAATCTTGCATATCGCCTCATGCTTGCCGTAATACATATCGTAAACGGTCTTCTCATCTGCATCCACAGCTTCAGTCTCTATGAGCCCGTGCTTATAGTATCTGTCACGAACCTCGCTAATCAAATCGGCATTATCTGCAATCATCTCAGCAATGATATCACAAGCGCCCTGAATAGCCTCTTCTGCTGTCTCAACTTCCTTTTCGGGGTCAACAAAAGGTTCAGCTACCTTAAGCACATCACCGCTCTTAGTCTGCTGCATGTAAATTATAAGCGCAAGTGGTTCAAGGCCCTTAGCCTTGGCCTTTCCTGCTCTTGTGGTCTTCTTCTGCTTAAAAGGCTTATACAGATCCTCAACCCTCTGCAGAATCTCGGCTTTCTCAATCTCTGCCTTTAGCTCATCCGTAAGCTTACCCTGCTCCTCAATACTGCGAAGAACCTCCTGTTTACGTTCCTCGAGCCCTCTTAGATATCTGAGTCTTTCGTCGATGGCACGAAGCTGCTCATCGTTTAGTCCTCCCGTAACGTCCTTTCGGTATCTTGCAATAAAAGGCACCGTATTACCTTCATCAATCAGCTTAACCGCCTGCTCAATCTGTACCTTCTTGACACCGAATTCCTCGGTAAGTTTTACAATAATATCCATATAAATCCTTTTCTCTATTGATTTTGCAAGGTGCTGTAGAGCGCGACACAAATCCCCTACGCTCGCACCAAGCAGATTTTACTAACTACCCATATATTATACTAGAATCAAAGCCATTTGTGGCAAACTTTCCGTTTTCCCCATACTAAAAAACGACCGGGATTTACATCCCAAGTCGTCTTCTGAAGTTGGATTTACTTTAAAAAGCTTGAAACGAAGGCCTTTGTTCTTTCGTTTTGTGGGTTTGTAAAGATCTGCTCTGCAGTTCCTTCCTCGACGATTTTTCCATCGGTCATAAATATAACCTGATCAGAAATCTCGCGAGCAAAACCCATCTCGTGTGTAACGATAAGCATTGTCATTCCAGAGGAAGCGAGCTTTTTCATTACATCTAAAACCTCTCCTACCATCTCTGGGTCAAGCGCAGATGTTGGCTCATCAAAGAGAATAATCTCTGGTTCCATCGCTAGCGCGCGCGCTATTGCAACCCTCTGCTTTTGACCACCTGACAGACTTTTAGGATAAGCATCCTTCTTGTCAGCAAGTCCTACGATTTGAAGCAGCTGCATCGCCTTCTTATTTGCTTCCACCTTGCTCATGCCTTTGACATTAATAGGTGCTGCTGTGATATTCTTTAGCACCGTCAAATTATTAAACAGGTTAAAGTTTTGAAAAACCATAGCGGTCTTAGTCCTAACAGCTCTGAGGTTATTTTCTGTGACAAGCTCGCCATCGATATAGATTTCCCCAGAATCCTTTTTTTCCAAGCCATTTATGCAGCGAAGCGTCGTGCTTTTTCCAGAGCCAGACGAGCCGATAATAGAGGTGACCTTGCCTTCCTGAACTGAGAAGCTAACATCATCTACAGCGACTGCACCGCCAAAACTTTTAGTTAAATTTTTTACCTCAATCATCTAATCTGCCTCACATTTTCTTCCAATTTTTCTCTAATGCACCAACTAGCTTTGATAGCGGAATAGTCATCAAAAGATATACTAGTGCAACGCCTATATAGGCTTCAAAGGTATTGTATGTCGCAGCGTTCCACAGCTGTGCACTCCTTAGAATCTCTATGACACCAACATAAGAAAGCACTGCAGTCTCCTTAATCATGGTTACAAACTCGTTGCCAAATGAAGGTATAACTATCCTTAAGGCCTGTGGAAGCACAATTAGTCTGTTTACTTGAGCCTTTGTCATTCCAATTGATAGAGCCGCTTCGCGCTGCCCCTTATCAACAGCCTGTATTCCCCCACGAATAACCTCAGCCATATATGCAGCACTGTTTAAACCACAAACTATGAAGGCTGGAATTAGAAGCACGCTCCACTTGAAATCAACATTGTGTTGCTGTAGAAAGTACGGTATTCCATATGCTAGAACTAGCGCCTGAACTATCAGCGGAGTTCCCCTTACAATCTCAATATATATCCCGGAAATTATCTTTAAGGGCTTATTTTCCGAAGTCCTCATCAGTGCCAGCACTAGTCCAAATAGCACTCCTATAATCAGTGCAAACACACTCACACTAAGTGTTATTGGCAATCCTTTCAGCGCAACTAGAAAGCCCTCAACATATAAACCCATACTTATTTCCCCTCAAACCACTTCTTGTATAGCTTCTCGTATGTTCCATCCTTTTTGATGTTTTCAAGACCCTTATTGATCTTTTCGAGAAGTTCTTTGTCACCTTTTGCTACTGCAAATGCATATGACTCAGCGTCTAGAGTCTCTCCAACCGTCTTAAATGCCTTGTTTGCCTTAACTGCACGGTCTGCAACTGGCTTATCGATGATCAAAGCATCTACGTCGCCGTTTTTAACCTGAAGAAGACATGTATCTACGCCGTCGTTAACCTTAACATCTTTGATTTTGCCCTGTTCCTTTAGCTCATTTGCCTTATCTGCACCTGTTGTACCAATCTGAACTGCAACAGTCATATCTGGAGTAAGGTCATCGATTCCCTTTATAGTTGTGTTGTCTGATTTTACTAGAACTGCATTTCCGCTGTCATAGTATGTATTTGAGAAATCAACCTTTTTTACACGATCTTCGTTTGCAGTCATGCCAGCTGCGATAACATCACAGTTCTTAGCGTTTACTGCCGGGATAAGAGCATCAAAGCCAAATGACTTAAACTCAACATCAAAGCCCTGATCCTTTCCAATTGCCTTCATAAGGTCCATATCAAAGCCTACGATGTTTCCATCTGCATCTGTTGTATCAAATGGTGCAAAGGTCGGCTCCGTACCAACAACATAGGTTTTCTTTTCCTTGTTATCATAATTCTTCTTTTTTCCACACGCTGTCACTCCAACTACCATTGCTAGAGCGACTGTAAGCACTACTGTTTTCTTAAGTAAATTCTTTCCTTTCATTTCGCGTTCCCCTCTCAAGTAATTTATACTTATTCCTTAAATGGAATTTTTATCATAGGGTAATTATACATTGTCATTTATAATTATGCAAGCATTATTTTATATTTTTCTTTTTTATGTATAGTCATTTTTCACAATCCCCACCATTTCAACGCTTTAGATTATTAAATTATGCGAATTTATTATATATATGCAAAACTTTTCTTCATATTAATAGTTTGAATACTTGCCTTTTGAATAATGAGAAACAAGGTGAATTGGTTAGTCTCATCTATGCTATAATGCATACTAATAGATAAAGGAGATGATTTATATGAAAGACAGAATTCTAGAGGTTCTAACTAAGCTCGTTGCCTGCGAAAGCATCAGTAGCACGCCAAAAGAGCCGTCGGCCTCTGTATATGTCAATGATTTTATCAAGCAGATACCTTATTTCCAGGAGCATCCTGAGCTATGCGGTGCATATGAGATACCAAACGATCCCTTTGGACGCACGGTCCCATACGCACTTGTTTTAGGTAAAAGCCCAAATACCGTAATTCTTTCAGGGCATATAGATGTAGTTTCTACAGAAGTTTACGGTGATGCAGAGCCGCTTGCCTTCACACTAGGACCTGAGCTAGAGGCTAAGCTTGCTACTAAGGATTTGAACGAGGTTCAGAGAAAAGACCTTGAGTCTGGCGAATGGCTTTGGGGTCGCGGAGCAGCTGATATGAAGGGCGGTATCGCAATCGCCATGGTTCTCCTAGAGAAATATGCAAAGCTCGCCCAAGAAGGTAAGTTAGAAGGCTCATACCTCTTCTCTGCAGTTGCAGATGAGGAATGCTACTCAGCAGGAATGAGAGCAATAATGCCAAAGTATCTAGAGCTTAAGAATAAGTATTCACTAAACTTTAAGCTTTTGATAGATCCAGAACCAGCATCTGAGGATGGACCTGCACAGGTTCTCTCGCTAGGTTCAATCGGAAAGACCATGCCAGTTATTATGACTCAGGGAGCTGTTGCCCACATAGGTCACTGCTATAACGGTATGTCATCACTTAATATGCTAGCCGGAATATACCAAAGGACGGGTGGTAGCCTAGAGTTTGTCGATGTCTATAAGGATGAATCCTCAATGCCACTAAACTGGCAGTATATGAGAGACATTAAAGAAACCTACGATGTTTCCCTGCCATTCCGCTCAAGCGGGTACATGACAGTGTTGAGCTTCAAGACAACGATTTCTGAGACACTTGCAAAGCTAAAGAAAATCTGCGTTGAGGTCTTTGACGAAGAAGTTAATAAGCTTAACGCTCAGTATCAGGAGTTCAAGAAGCACAATCGCTTTGAGACCAAGGAGAAAATCTACTATCCAAACTGCGTCTACACGGTTTCTGAGCTATGCGATAAGCTACGCGAAAAGGATGGCGCTGCCTTTGATGAGTTCTACAATAAGCTCTACGATCAGGCTAGGGATATGGTTGTCAAGGGAAAGAGTTATCCAGATGCTACCATCTACCTTATGGATAAACTTTTGAGCTATGCGGACATAAAGCAGCCAGTCGTTTTGATAGGCATGGCTCCACCATATTATCCAGCAACTCACAGCGACCAGATTGAAGGCCGCGAGGGCTACGGAACTAAGGTTTTCGAGTTTGCTAAGAAACTTTCAGAGGAGAAATTTGGGCAAGCTTTGACATCGGAGCACTACTTCACTGGAATCTCTGATAACAGCTATACATCAATTCCAGACCTAGACTTTGATGAGATAACAGCTAACTACCCTATGTGGGGAAGCGCATACAGCCTTGATTTTGAGGCAATCAAAGAAATCTCGGTACCTTCTATCCTGTACGGACCTATAGGCAGAGAATACCACCAGTGGTCGGAACGCGTTAACAAGCGCAGTCTCCTCGAAGTTATGCCGGAGATGATTCAGAGCGTTATTGAATTTGCTTGGGAGAACTAGAGCTCGCTTTGATGTAAGAAGCCAATCGGCATTTGGGCAGGCTAGTGCTTGCCAGTAAGATATTGTTTTTAAGAGTCAATTTAGGGCTCTTGAATATATGCATTTAAACAATGGGAGGAAAAAAATGAACGAATATGTAAGAAAGCGTATTGAGGAAATGTCCATCGACTTTACTTCAGTGCAGAGCGTTGTCGACACAGAGGGCGAAATCGTTATGGCAGAAAAGATTTATGATACCATGAGCCAGATCGACTACTATAAGAAAAACCCTGAGAAGCTTTACTACATCGACCTTAAGGACGATTTAATCGGCAGAAAGATTGTTGTTGCAGAGCTTAACGGTGAGAAGAAGCCTTCTGATAAGACCATCGTTCTCATCGGACACTTTGATACAGTTGGTATTTCCGACTACGGCCCACTTAAGGAGTACTCAACTCAGCCAGCAGAGCTAATTGAGAGATTCCGCGAGCTAAAGCTTCCTGAGGAAGTAAGAGAAGACCTTGAGTCCGGAAAGTACATGTTCGGTCGTGGACTCTTTGATATGAAGTCTGGTGATGCTATCATCATCGCTATCATGGAAGAAATCAGCAAGGACCTAGCAAACTTCGAAGGAAACCTAATCTACGCTGCAGTTTGTGACGAAGAAGGAAACTCAGGCGGAATGCTTAACTTTGTTCCTCACCTTGTTAACCTCAAGAAGGAAAAGGGCTATGACTACATAGCTATGATAGATACAGACTACATGGCACCTGCATTCCCAGGCGACCCAATGAAGTACATCTATGTAGGAACAGTTGGAAAGATCATGCCTACATTCTACATCGTCGGTAAGGAAACTCACGTAGGTGAGTCATTTGACGGACTTGACCCTAACCAGATTGCATCGCAGCTAACACAGAGAATCAACCTAAATCCTGAGTTCAGTGACACAGTTGATGGAGAGGTAACACTTCCTCCTATCACACTTAAGCAGAGAGACCTCAAGACAGAGTACTCTGTACAGATTGCTAACAAGGCTGTTTTGATGCTCAACTACGCAACACACGATTCAACACCTGACCAGGTTCTAACAAAGATGAAGAACGCAGGTCATGAATGCTTCCAGCAGGTTGTTGACACACTAAACGAAAGATATGCTATGTACTGCGACATGGTAGGCAGAGAGTTCAGAAAGCAGCCATGGGTTGCAAGAACTTTCACATACGACGAGCTATACAAGGCAGTTAAGGCAGAGCTTGGAGACGAGCTAGATGCAAAGGTTGCAGCTTACATCGAGGAGCTAAAGAAGGATACTACTATTGACGTTAGAGACAAGTCACTTAAGATTGTTGACTTCGTTCACGATCTATGGTCAGATAAGGACCCTATCCTAGTAGTTTACTTCACACCACCTTACTATCCACACATCCATGTTGATGATAGCACAGCAAAGGGCAAGGCTCTTATCGATGCAGTAAACGGTGCAGTTGCAAGCGTTAAGGCTGATCCAGCATTCGATTATCAGCTAATCAGCAAGAAGTTCCTACCTTGCATTTCAGACCTAAGCTATGGTGCAGCTCCTAAGGATCCAGCAGTAATTGAGAGATTCGAGCTCAACACACCTGGTTACGGCGAAGGCAAGATTTACTCACTTCCACTAGCTGATATGCAGGTTCTTGACCTACCAGTAGTAGACATCGGAACTGTAGGAAAGGACGCTCACAAGTACACAGAGAGAATCGAGACAAGATTCACATTCGAGTACACACCTGAGCTAGTTTATCAGACAATACTTAACCTACTAAAATAGGATAGACCAAAAATTTTGAGGAGATCAAAATGAGAGCTCACGCAGACAAACTTTTTATAAATGGAAAAATCTATTCGATGGAGGCAGAGGGCTTATGCTATGAAGCCCTAGCTATCAAAGATGGCAAAATCGCCTTCATCGGAGATAATAATAGCGCGCAAGCTGGCTTTGATGCAGATGAAGTCATAGACCTTGGTGGCAAGGTAATGCTTCCTGGCCTTGGAGATGCTCACCTACACTTCTTCGCTTACTGCCAGACCTTCACGACAGTGGATCTTGGCGGAGCTAAATCAAAGGCAGAAGCCCTAGAGCGCCTCAAGGCGAAGGCGGCAGAAACGCCGGAGGGCGAGTGGATTAGAGGAAATAACTTTGACCAGTCAAAATGGAATGACTGCGAGGACGAAATCCCTACAAGACACTGGCTCGATGAAGCAAGCAAAGCGCACCCTATCCTTATAAAGAGAGTTTGCCTGCATACGGGAGTTGCAAACACCCTTGCCCTCGAGAAAGCTGGTATCGGAAACGGCTATGACTTCGGTGAAGGCGGAGTTGTAGAGCTAGAAGCAGACGGACATCCAAATGGAATCCTAAGAGAACAGGCGACGAAGATCTTTGATGACCTAATCCCTGATCCAACAAAGATTCCAGAGGTCAAAACCGAGCTCATGGATAGAGCCTTGTCAGAAGCCTCTTCAGTCGGACTCACTGCAATTCACACATATGCAGCCGATATTTGGAAGTACACCGAAAGCTTTGATGACTATCTAAAGCTCGATCACGAAGGAAAGCTTCCTCTCAGAGTTAGCATCTACCTCGACACATTGTATAACAAGCCATATCTGACCAAGAGAGAAATGGAAGATCCATACCTCAAGGTTAGATATGGTGGATATAAGATTTTTTCTGACGGTTCACTCGGTTCTCGCTCAGCCAAGCTTTTTGAACCTTACAGCGATGCTGCTGATACTGATGGACTTCTCGTTCAGACTCAGGAAGAGCTAAACGAAAAGATGCTCACTGCATATGAGATGGGACTTCAGCCAGCGGTCCACTGCATCGGAGACAAAGGACTTGACTGCGTTCTAACAGGCGTTGAATACGCACTTGAGAAGAGCAGAGAGCACGGAATGACTGAGGCAGAGCAGGCAAACCGAGATCCGTTTAGAATTATTCATGCGCAGATGGCAAATCCTGATTTGATTGAGCGTATGAGCAAGCTTCCTATAATAGTTGATATTCAGCCAATCTTCCTGGCTACTGACCTCCACTGGATTGAGGAGAGAGTTGGAGCCGAAAGAGCTGCACACAGCTATCAGTGGAAGACTTATATAGAAAAAGGACTAAGACTTTTAGGCGGCTCAGATTGCCCTGTCGAGAGCTTTTCTCCATGGCATGGAATCTACGCAGCCGTTACCCGCAAGGACCTAGAGGGCTTCCCAGAATCAGGATATCACCCAGAGGAAAAGATTTCTGTATACGATGCGCTATGCATGTTTACTAAGAATGTTCCTTATGGAACTGGTCAAGAGGACTACCTCGGAACGCTAGAGATAGGAAAATTCGCTGATATGGTCGTTATTGACCGCAATATCTTTGAGATTCCTGAGGATGAGATAGCAGATATCAAGGTTGAACATACCTACCTTGCAGGTGAAGAGGTTTATAGAAGAAATTAATTTAGATTTTTTCTGTGGTGAAGAAAAACACATGGCTTAACTACAGATGAAATAAACTATGCGCAAGTTATATCAACACATTTATTAAGAAAGGAGAAGCATATGTTTATAATCAATGCTTTAATTGCCTTTGGTAACTGGTTTTGGGGAATTCCAATCCTAATTTTGCTTGGATTCGGTGGTCTATACATAACAATAAGAGTAGGATTCCTGCAGTTCCGTCATTTCGGCTATATCTGCTCACAGACATTTGGTAAAATGTTTGCAAAGGCAGAGACAGATGATGGCGTATCACCATTTGCTGCTGCTTGTACAGCTCTAGCATCATCAATCGGTGCTTCAAACATCGTTGGTGTTCCAGTAGCTATTGCTCTTGGTGGTCCTGGTGCAGTATTCTGGATTTGGGTTATGGCATTCATCGGAATGGCTACAAAGTACGCCGAAGTAACTCTTGGTCTAATGTACAGAGAAAAGAACGAAGCTGGCGATTTTGTTGGTGGTCCTTACTACTACTGCAGAGGTCTCGGTAAGAGCGGTATTGCAAAGAAAATCGGTATCTTCTTCGGAACTTTTTATGCTTTCGGACTTATGATAGAACTTATTCCATCAATTGCTTCACAGGCTGCATCTGTAACAAAGCAGGGTATGGCACTAGGAATTCCTGAACTTCCTATCGCTATCGCTGTAGCAATTATTACAATCATCGTTTGCATAGGTGGCGTAAAGAGAATCGGTGATGTTTGCGATAAGCTCGTTCCAGTGATGGCTATCGTTTACATGCTAGGTGCTCTAGTAATCATCGTTAAGAACATCGACAAGGTTCCAAACGCATTTGCAGAAATTTTCGGTTCAGCATTCACAGGAAGAGCAGCTTTCGGTGGATTTGCAGGAGCATCTTTAGGTGCTGCACTAAGATGGGGATTTGCTCGTGGATGCTACTCAAACGAAGCTGGTATGGGTACCGCTCCGCAGGGACACGCAGCTGCTAACGTAGATCACCCTGTAAGACAGGGACTTTGGGGCGTATTCGAAGTTACTGTTGATACAATTATCGTTTGCTCAGTAACAGCTCTTGCAGTTTTGGTTTCAGGTGTTTGGACAGAAAAGGGAATCGATGCTGGTGCTCTAGCACAGGCTGCATTCAGCAAGAACTTCAACCCAACATTTGCTAACTACTTTGTAGCTATCTGCGTATTCCTATTCGTACTTTCAACAATCATCGTTGTTACATTCTACGGACAGAGACAGGCAGAGTTCCTATTTGGTATCGGATTCAGCAAAATCTGGGTTTGGGTTTACATCATAGCAACTGTAGTAGGTGGACTAGGAATCGATTTAGGCGTACTATACTCACTAACAGATGCGTTCCTAGGACTCATCATCATTCCAAATATAATTGCCGTAGTTCTAATGGTTCCACAGGTAAAGAAGGCTCAGGACGAGTTCTTCAACACTCCTGGAAAATACTATCTAGCAGATAAGGCTGCAAAGGCAGCAAAGAAAGCTGCTAAATAGTAGGCTACAAGATCAAAATATTTTAAAACCTCCTTTTGAGGTTCACTAATCAGTATATGCTTGCGCAATAAGGCGGGAACGCGTTCAGCGTTCCCGTTATTCAATCTTTAGTTATTATTCTTTAGGAGAACGCTTATGTTTATACTCAGAGCTATTATCTTAGTACTCGCACTTTTTATGGGTGTATTTTTCACCATCTTTGTACTTACAGCGATAGAAGCGAAGTCACCAAAGTTTGAGGATTTCTCCCGTCGCATACACAAGGCGCTTCCAGAAAAACTCTGGCTAGCATTCTTTATAGGCTCACTCGTAATATTCTTATTCGTATTTTACAAATTCACAGGTTTAGAATATGTACGTATCGGGATATTTACAGGTCTTATATCTGGACTATTCCTCTACTTCCGTGCAGGCCCTAATATTAATAGGGAAGAGATGGAAAGAGATGCGCAGAGAAAAGGTGCAAATCCAACAGGATTCCTAAACTTCTTCCAGGGTCCTGATAAAAGCAGCTATCAAAACAAGAAGCCTGCGAAAAACAATCCTTACAAGAGTAAGAAGAACAAAAAGAGAAAATAAATTAAACTACAAAGGACTCAGAAAGCATGCTCTCTGAGTCCTTTTGATTCATCTTAAATATATTAGATATCGTCTCTGTTGATTGGACAAGACATGCAGCGTGGGCCGCCTCTTCCTCTTGAAATCTCAGCTCCTGGTATAGCAAGAACCTTGACGCCCTTCTTGTCGAGAAGCTCGTTTGTAACATAGTTTCTCTCATATGTAACAACAGTTCCTGGCGCTATGCAAAGCGTATTTGAACCGTCGTTCCACTGCTCTCTCTGCGCAGCCATCTTATCGTCTCCACCGCAGCGGATTAGCTCTACCGCTGGAAGGTTTAGGACTGACTTTAGGATGTTTGTCAGAGTATCTGTAACTGAGCTATATCTAACCTCGCCATCTCTGTCTAGCTCCATCTCAAACAGCTGAAGTGGTGCCTCTATCTCAGGATGTATGGTGAACTTATCGTAGTCTACCATTGTAAATACTGTATCGAGGTGCATGAAAGCACGAGTCTTAGGTATGTCGAATACGATGACACGCTTGAACTCAGAGTTTCCAAGCAGGTTGCGAGCAAAGCGCTCTATAGCTGCTGCTGTAGTTCTCTGGCTTAGTCCAACTGCTACAGTCTCTTTGTTCAAAACTAGGATGTCTCCACCCTCGATTGAGTAATCGTGATCGTAGTCGTACCACAATCTTTTTTCACCACCAGAAAAGTCCTCATTATGCTCATACATGTACTTGAGAAGGAGAGCTTCTCTTCTTCTTGTTCCTGTGCTCATATGGTGAAGGCTTAGTCCGTTTCCTATGCATGCGCCTGGGTCACGAGTGAAGTAAAGGTTTGGCATAGGATCTAGGTAGAACGGATAGGATGAAGAAATGAATTCAGCAAATGAATTCGACTTGAAGCTTGGAACCTCATCCTTCTTAACGCCACTGATGATCTTTGCAACCATCTCCTTAGTTGGCATCTCGTTCAAATAGTAGAAAACCGCCTCGCTAGCAAACTTGTTATTCATGTGGCTCTCTGCTATGAACTCCTCCAAAAATTTAGCCTTAATCTCTGGATTTGCAAGGGCCTTAGCAGTCTCGTCTACGTAGTATACCACTTCTACGCCGTTATCTCTAAGTACCTGAGCAAAAGCATCGTGCTCCTGCTGCGCAATCTTTAGGTATGGTATATCGTCAAAAAGCAATCTTGCAAAGTTCTCAGGAACTAGCCCCTCAACCTCATAACCAATTCTATGAAGCAGGACCTTGTTCAACTTTCCAATCTCAGAATAATTGTGTATTCCGGGTCTCATAAATTCCTCTCTTTTCTCTATATCAATATCTTATACATCTACGATTGTAACATTGTTAAAAAATTCGTCAAGCTATTCATTTTAATATGCAGCTTTGATGTGGTATACTTTTATCAAAGAAAGATAATTTGAGGTTAGCTTATGAAGAAAATCTTACTCATTGCAACAGGTGGAACCATCGCATCAGTCCAGACCGAAAATGGACTAAAACCTGCGATTTCACCAGAGATATTGCTTTCATACATTCCTAATGCCTGCAGCAAATGCGACATTGAGGTAAAACAGATTTTTAATATAGACAGCACTAATATCCAGCCCGAGCACTGGATGCTCATAGTTAGGGAAATTGAGGCGAGCTATGACAGCTACGATGGCTTTTTGATAACGCACGGAACGGACACTATGGCATACACAGCCTCTGCTCTTTCCTACCTGATACAAGGGGCATCTAAGCCTATAGTTTTAACAGGTGCTCAGAAGCCGATTTCAGACGAATTTACCGACGCAAGACGCAATCTCAGCGACAGTATCAACTTTATACTTAACGGCGGTCTTAACGGTATTTTTATCGTCTTTGACGGTAAGGCAATCTTGGGAACGAGAGCCCGCAAGGTCAGAAGCAAAAGCTTTGCTGCTTTTGATAGCATAGGCTACCCTATAGCTGCTTTCATAGATGATAATAGGATAATCAAATACCTTGAGGCACCCGCTGTCTCAAGTGAAGTGCGCTTTGCTCCTTCGATATCTGATTCCGTCTTCCTTCTCAAGCTGATCCCAGGAATTAGACCCGAAATTCTCGCTTATCTTGGCGAGCACTACGACATCATTGTGATTGAAAGCTATGGAGTTGGTGGTATACCATTTTATGACAAGAGAAATTTCCTAAATGAGCTTCGTGCTTTGACTGAGAAGGGTAAAATCATCGTTATCGCAACCCAGGTCATGCTAGAGGGAAGCGATGCCGAAAAATATGAGGTAGGTGCGCTTGCACTAGACAGATACAATGTTCTCCAGTCCTTTGATATGACTGTCGAATCTGCCGTAACAAAGCTCATGTGGCTATGTGCAGAGCATGAAGGCTACGAGGAAATTCGTGATGGTTTCTACAAATGTATTAACCACGACCTGCTCTACGACCCTAAGAACTAGACAGGTATTTGAAAGCTAATAACTTAGACGGACGCATGACACACTTTTGCGTCCATGTAGAATAAATTGGAGGAAACTATGGAATTAAGTCAAGTAAAAGAAAAACTACTTAAATTGCAGAGCCGCCTTAGCGCATACGCACACGCTATGGAAAGCATCAGCTACGACGGACAGACCGTTGCCCCAAAGGGCACAGCCGAAAATCGCGCGCACGCTCTTGCTGTGCTCAGCGAAGAAGAATACCTGATCAAAACAGGAAGCGAAACTGTTGCTCTTCTCGAGCTTCTAGATCACAACAAGGCTGTTTTGACCGAAGAAGAAAACCGCATGGTTCAGCTCATGCTAAAGGACATACGCCGCATGCAGAGCATTCCTATGGACGAGTACATCGCCTATCAGGAGCTTGTTGTAAAGGCTGAGGATGTTTGGGAAGATGCTAAGAGGAATAATGATTTTGCTTCCTTTGCACCATACCTAAAGGAGATCTTTGATACAAATATTAAGTTTGCAAAGTACTGCGCGCCAGACAAGGCACCTTACGACTACTGGCTCGGAGAGTACGAAGACGGTCTCACCATGGAGGTCTGCGACGAGTTCTTCTCCAAGCTAAGGGAGAGAATCGTTCCACTAATCAAGCACATTTCAGCAAGCGAGCAGGTCGATGCTTCATTCCTAAATGGTGATTTCCCAATTGCTAAACAGGAAGAGCTCTCTTACTACCTAATGAAGCTCTTAGGACTTGACCTAGCGCACTGCGGACTTTCAACAAGCGAGCATCCTTTCACAACAAGCCTAGGCTCACATCTAGATGAGAGAATTACAACTCACTATATGGAAGACAGCTTCGTTTACTCTATGTACAGCGTAATTCACGAAAGCGGACACGCTCTCTACGATACAGGAGTTGATGACAAGTATCTATATACACTTCTAGATGCTGGTGTTTCCATGGGCATCCACGAAAGCCAGAGCAGATTCTACGAAAACCTCCTAGGTAGAAGCAAGGAGTTCATAGAGCTTGTACTTCCTAAGCTAAAGGAACTATTCCCTTCACTAAAGGATGTAACAGCAGATGCGCTTTATCGCGCAATCAACAAGGTTGAGCCTTCTTTGATTAGAACAGAGGCAGACGAGGTTACATACTGCCTCCACGTCCTAGTAAGATATGAGCTTGAGAAAAAACTTATGGCTGGCGAAATTACTGTTAATGAGCTACCTGAGCAGTGGAACAAGCTATACAAGGAGTATCTAGGAGTCGATGTTCCTAGCGACAGACTTGGCGTTCTTCAGGACAGTCACTGGGCTGGTGGTGCAATAGGCTATTTCCCATCATACGCACTTGGTTCTGCCTACGGCGCTCAGCTTCTATCAAAGATGGCTGCCGAAATCGACGTCAAAGACGCTCTATCAAAGGGAGATTTCTCAGAGATAAACAAGTGGAACAGAGAGCACATCTGGAAGCACGGAAGCCTCTACCGCTCAGATGAGCTTCTCGAAAAGGCTCTAGGTGAGAAGTTCTCAGCCGATGACTATATCGACTACCTAGAAAAGAAATTTAAAGAAATATATAAATAGAAAAGACGGCGAAAGCCATACAAGGGAGAAATCATGTTTAAATTTAACCATTTTAATTTCAATATTTTGGATTTGGAGCGCAGCCTTGAGTTCTACGACAAGGCACTAGGCCTAAAGCCTGTTAGAGAAAAGCACGGTGATGACTTTACCCTAGTATATCTAGGCGATGGAAAGACTGATTTTCAGCTAGAGCTCACATATTTGCACGACCGTAAGGAGCCATATAACCTGGGTGAAATCGAGTACCATCTTGCTTTTACGACAGACGATATGGAAGCATCTAGAAAGCTTCACGAGGAGCTTGGATGCATTTGCTTTGTTAATGAGGATATGGGAATCTATTTTATCGAAGATCCAGACGGATACTGGATTGAAATCGTTCCCCAGAAATAATAGCTAATAAATTATAATTCATTGATTGGAGAAAAAATGAGAATAAAAAAACCCAAAAATCATATACTAAATCCATTATTCCAGTTTCTTGCCGTTACATTCGGTGCTGTTCTCTTTGCGATAAACCTCCGCACCTTTATCCCTGCTGGAGGCCTTTATCCGAGTGGCTTTTCTGGAATTGCAATTCTTATTCAAAGGATTTGTGACAAGTACTTTGGGTTTGGCATCCCATTCACAGCCCTATACATTCCGATAAACCTTATTCCTATCTACATAGGCTTTAAGTATATCGGCAAAAGGTTTACACTTTACAGCCTCTATGTAATCACACTAACCAGTATTTTAACCGATACCATTCCAAAGTTTGTCATTACAAATGATATGCTTTTGATCTCAGTATTCGGTGGTATTCTAAATGGACTTGCAGTTGTCGTTACACTTCTCGCTGGTGCAAGTGGTGGCGGTATGGACTTCATATCGATATTTATGTCAGAGCGTAAGGGCAAGGATGCATGGAATTTGATACTGCTTACAAACTCAATGATTCTGCTAACTGCAGGCTTCCTTTTCGGCTTTGAAAAGGCACTTTACTCAATTATATTCCAGTACTGCAACACGCAAATCATCAAGTTTTTCTACAGACGTTATCAAAAACATACACTGCTCATTATCACCGATAAAACCCAGGAGATTTACGAGCAGATCCGCATCATGACACACCACGATGCAACCCTATTTGTCGGTACGGGATGCTACGAGGGCGCCGAAAGAAAGATGCTTTACTCGGTTGTAAGTAGCGATCAGGTTTCAACTGTAATTAACATCATAAAGGAAATAGATCCTAAGGCCTTCATAAACTCTCTCAAGACTGAGGAGCTAAGTGGCAGGTTCTATAAACAAAAGAAGAGATAAGTAAAAGACGAGGGCCAGTGGTTCTCGTCTTTTTGCTTTGATGGAATGTAATTTTTAATATAGATATGTTTATAAGCTTGATTTTCCCCACACGAAGAGTTATTATACAATTAAGAATAATTAAATATGATTTATAGATGTGATTTTATGTATGTGAGGTACTTGTCATGAACACAGAAAAAATCGTAAAATATATATTTTATTCGCTATCAGCGGTGATATTCAGCATACTGATATTAACATACTCTACAATCAAGCAATATATTGCATGTTTATGGATTGGGGATATTCTGGAATTCATATATAAGCATTGTTTCGTTTATATATCAATATTTTATATGTTCATCTTATCAATGCATTTTATATACCGCTATCGAAAATACAAGACTATGGAAAATATAAATACCTATATTTCTGCAAGGAAAACCTTGGTTATAACTTCTCTAATTGCGCTGGATTTAAATGTATTTACATTTGCATTCGTTGTATATGCCATGTATCACCCTGAGCTCTCGCTCCCGATACCTTTTGATCCCAACATTTTGTTCATATCATGTTTTATCTCTATAATAGCTTGGGGCATTTCTTTAGTCACGGTTATATGCAGTTATTTTATAGTAAGGAGGAAATAAGTCATGAGAAACAAAGCAAAGATATTCTCTATAGCTTTAGTCCTTATAATTGCAGCTATCTTAATCTTTGTCATTTATGGCAAGTCTTCGAAGGCCAAAGTCTCAAACAATTTCCGCGAAGACTACCTCAAGATTTCTATGAAGGCAATTCAAACAAATCCTGAGCTTGTCACTGTCAGTAAGAAGGATAAAAATGGCGAATTTAAGGATATAACCGCTAAGTTCTATATCGATTACATAACGGATATTCAAGAAGGTAAGTTCGACAAGGCTCTAAAGCTGCTTTCTGACAAGGATAATTACAGTATCTATTTTGAAAGTGGTCACACTGACCTGAAACCTCTTTTGGTAGAATTTCGCGATGGCTATGAAGAGGCGGGAATCGGGAGAATCTTTCAATATATCCGCGAGGCAAAGGAACAAAATCTAAAGCCGGTAAAGCTTAGTGAAGAGGAGGAAGCAATAAAAAATTTTGCTCATGTTGTTTTTAACTTTAACTACAAGGACAGATACACAAAGTACATAGATAATAAAGACAAATACTATGAACAATTTAAAGATGTTGCAACGAAAAACTGCATAGAGATGATGAAGCTTGAGCATTTTCCTTATGAGATTGAGGAAATATACGGTGCAGATAAAAAATCCAGTGTATTCATCAAAGTTAAACCAGGCCCGGGTGGTGATTATATCGCTATAAGCTACCAGTTGCGAGACGGTACGGTTTATAAAATGACTCAAATCTTCGAAGCAAAGTGTAAAAAGGTTAATGGTAAGATGCTAGTCGATGAATTCCAAGAGCTTAGTACTGTTTGGAATGAACTATAAGGCAAGAAACACGTAAAGGAGAGCAAACGCTCTCCTTTTTGGGTACTATAAATTGTTATGTGCCGATGCATTCTTATGTCACTAGACGCTCCTATTGTATCATAATATGCCTATTAAGCTTGGGAAAGCACGAACAAGTAATCTGGTACATGCTTACACCTAGCCAGTGATTTATTCAATTCTATTACTTCATCTGAAACAGTAGGCTCTTTTACCTTCACGATGTGGAATCCTGCTTTTACAAGAGCATTTATTATATCGCTAAATGTTCTATGATACTTTACAACATTTTCTACAAGCCAATATACATTTCTTTTTCCAGACTCTGGGTAATCCTCAACTACCATGCCCTTTACTACGTTATCTATATCCGTTTGCCATGTAACGCCTTTTTTGGTAGCAGTAAAAATTGGATGCTCCTGTGAGAATAAGAAAATTCCATCCTTATTTAAAATTTTCTTTACATCTTTACATAGCTTTTCGAAGTCTTCTACGTAATGAACTGCAAGAGAGCTTACAACAACATCAAAAGTTTCATTTAGTTCATCAAGCTTTCCCATATCCAAAAGACCAAACTCGATATTACTAAACTGTGCGCATTCTGATTTTGCAACCTCTAGCATCTTAGATGAAATATCTATTCCCTTAACATAGCTTGCTCCCATTTCTGAGTAAATTTTGCACCACTCTCCATAACCACATCCCAGGTCTAGTACTTTTTTCCCTTTGAGATCTGGAAGAAGCGAAAGCAGTTCTGGCTTTTCTTCTAGGTTATTTGCGCTATTGCTTTTATTTCTAAGCTCTTTGTATAGGTTAAAAAATTTTTCGTTATCGTATAGATTCTGACTCATATCTGTTCCTCTTCTGCTAACCTTGCATTTTCAATGTAAGCTTTAACTTTCTCATATGATTTATATCCATCAATTTCGACACCGGAATTTGCATCTATTCCATACGGTCTAACCTTTTTTACGGCATCATATGAATTTTTGTCCGTTATTCCTCCTGCAAGAATAACAGGTATTGATGATTTTTCAACGATTTCTCTACTTACATTCCAATCATGTGTAATTCCCGTACCTCCGAGTCTTTCTTTTGTTCTCGAATCAAGTAGCAGGGCATCGCAACATCCTTCAAATAATTTTACCATATTCAAAGCTTCATCTCTATCTAGCACATGAATTGCTTTCAGTATCTTACAGTAATAAAGCTTTTCTCTGACATACTTTACATCTTCAGGTGGTATATAATCATGAATTTGCACAGTGTCTACATGTAGATACTTAGCTAGCTCAACTATTTCATCCTTATCTGTAAGGTGTGTTACTAAAACTGTTGATACAAAAGGTGGCAGCTTTTCTATTATATCTCGAGCGTCCTCTTTGCTTATTTTATCTTCTGCTAAGTGGGTGATTCCTACCAGAAATCCTACTGCATCTGCACCTGCATTTATAGCTGTCATAGCATCTTGAAAATTTCTTATCCCGCATATTTTGGTTCTCATAAGCGCCTCCATTCTTATAGCATCAGTTGATAGAATGCTAAAACAAATCCAGTAATAATACCATAAACCCATCCGATAGAATTTATCCAGCTTTCCATGTCTTTATTAAACCGATTCTTAACATATACTACCCATGGGAGTCCAAGTACGAATGACATTAATATTAAATATGCGCCAGCAACTGCATTTGTAACTTTTTCTGGCGATTCCGAAAGCAAACTTGATATCCAGTTAATCCCATATGCTATCAATAGGAACATCTGCATGCTAAAGACTAAACAGAACACAAGTCCCATTGCGTTATTAAATGCAAAGGTTACATTCCTAACTGAAAACGAGAAGTTTGCTTCATTCTTCTTTAAATCCCACCACTCAACAATAATTGCAAGAAAGTGATTCGACTTAACCGTATCAAGTTCTTTACGAACCATATTTATAGTTACAATCGCATTGGTAGTTGACCATGTATAATTGTCCGCATCAGCCGAACATCTCCATCCTCCGAAATTGTTATCTTGTAGACCTGCTAGATAGTTGAAACCGAAGATGACAAGCTCATCATCAAATGTCGTGATTCCATTAACTAGTATTCCTCTTAACGCCCACGTGGTGCTGAAATGTCTAAACGTATATCTTTTTCCATCTCTAATTCCAACCTCTAAAAATAGATCCCAACTACCGTCTTGCTTTTGTGTATTTGACAAATATTTATATGCTCTCTTTATCACTCCAGTTTCAACGTTTTCTGGACAATGATGAAGTGCAATCATCGCATATCCAGTACATGAAGGATTCGACTCTGTTTGAAATAACAAGTCCGAATACGTTAAATTTACTTTTTCTTGGTAAAGATAATCAGCATCTCTTCTACGGATATTTCCCCATCCTCCATCAGCATGCTGGCTTTCTAGGAGCCAATCTACTGATTTTTTAATGGTGTCTTTAATCTTTGATTTTCTATCTGCGCTACCTTCGTATTTACAATATTCTAGGCTTAATGCCCATACAGCTAATGCCGTCCTTATAGTTCCTGACTTTTCCTCTGAATTGTCAGGATATCCTCCATCCTCATTTTGGTTGTTCAAAAACCAGTCAACACATTCATCTATTGCAGTAGCTATTACGTCACTTCCTATTTTAGAGCATAGTCGCTCGCATGATTTGACTTTTTCGAGTGCTAATAGCGCCCAGCTCCAGTCTATAGATAGAATTGCATTTTGTGATGGCCTTACTAACCATTTGTTAATGGATTCAATTATAACTTCTTTTTCGTTTTCCTTTAGAAAATCAATTAGATCTACTGAGGCACAAATTACTTCAGAGGTATTTTGTATATTAGGAGCAATAAGTGGTACCCAAGCCCAGCCACATTCGTCTTGATCTCTAATACTAATTAACCAGTCCAACGCTTTACGTATTTCTGGATCAAAAAAGGCATTTTCTCCCTTATTCATCTTTATCTTTTTCACGTTTACCCTCTCACCTTATATAAATCAACGCAATGTTTATCTGTAAGCAACTTATCTGGAGTAAATTTGATTACAAAATATACTATTATTACAGAAACCAATACATCAATTGCTTTAATAATAGCCACCGAAATGATAGTAGCAATTAAATGCGGACAGCTATAACTCTGCGCAAGTGCATAAAGCTTTTCGCCCCAATAGTCTGCTGGAATTCCACCATCTAGCAAAAGAGAAAAGATTGATGCAGTTGGTACACTCACCGAAAAAATCAAAATACACATTGCTGTCCAGTAACGAAAATTTCTTTGGTGGTGTTTTTTAGAATAGTTTCCCACTACTAGTGCCACTAAATAGCTAACAAAATAGTACGACATGGAATTGTATCCGTAGAGAAAGCCTGAAAATACAACATTATTAACTAACCCAGTGCAAAAACCAAATGAGCTTCCCATTATTATAGATATATAAATGGTTCCTACTGTATCAAGCCACATAGGTAGCTTGAAAAAATAAACTAATATAGATAGCATCGCATTCATCGAGCACGCTATTAGAATCATATATATTGCGCGTTTTCTACTTGTAAACACCCTGTTCTCCCTTGAATAATTTACGATAAGACCGTTTGTATTTCGTCACTACATGCATTGAATTCTCAATTTGTATAGCGATTTTATCAATACTTTTTGTCCTATAGCCCTAAATAGTATAACACAAAAGGAGAGCAATGCTCTCCTTTTCCTATCGCTTAAATACGATTTTACCTCCAACAATTGTCATGACTGGAAGAATATCCTTAATTTCATCAGGATTTACCGTGAAGATGTCCTTATCTAAAAGTACCATATCAGCTAGGTATCCTGGCTTTATGCGACCTTTGATGTCTTCCATAAATTCGCCGTAGGCACTCTCTATGGTGTAGGCATCTATTGCCGTTTCTACATCAACACACTCTGCTGGGTAGAATCCGCCCTCTGGCTTACCCTGTCTATCTTTTCTGGTCACAGCCATATAGATATTAGGGAATGGATTGCAGTCCTCAACGGGGCAGTCTGTACCGTAGGACACGTGCGCACCCTTCTTTGCTAGACTTCCGAAAGCATATGAGCTTGAGGCTAGCTCTTGCCCAACTAGATCATCTACGATTTTCATATCATAATCTAGGAATATTGGCTGTGCAAAGACGAGAATGTTCAGCTTTGCGATTCTGTCAACGAGCTCCTTGCTAGTAACCTGACAGTGAATTAGGGCATGTCTCAGCTTGTTTTCACCGTCTACAAAGGCTTTCTCGTAGCTGTCGATTGTACGCTTTACGGCCTCATCTCCGATTACGTGAGTAACCACCTGAAGCCCGTGCTCCTTTGCAATTTGGCAATATTCATCCATATCCTCAACACTTATCCACTCAAGTCCGTGGTCATCTGGATTTCCAACATAGCCGTTAGTCATCAAAGCGGTTCTGGCACCGAGGCTTCCGTCCTTAAATAACTTAAGTGGTCCAAGTGTGAGCCACGAATCCTTAGGATAATCACCCTTAGCATACTCTCCATTCTCAAGGTACTCCCTGAAGTCCTCAAGTCTATTGAAGCAAACCTGATGCCTATATCTGAGCAAAGCTTCTCCCTTATCGTATATATCGTGGAAGAGCTTAAATGCTGCAGGTCCATCCATAAAGGTCGTGCCCACATCGTTACTCTGAACGCTTGTAAGCCCATGTGCAACCGCATATTCCATGGTCTCAATCAGGATTTTGCGTCTCTCCTCTAGCGAAAAGTCCGGAATAAGACGCTTTGCAATATTACAGCCGTTTCCTGTGAATATTCCGTTTGGCTTTCCGTCCTCGCCTACAAGGTAGTCACCGTCCTTGAATAGCTCCTTGTTCGCCTCAATATCGAGCATTTCTAAAAGCTTTGAGTTTGTTGAAATTATGTGACCGCAAACTCTCTCAAGAACTATAGGATATTCCGTGCTGATTTTGTCGAGGTCGCTTCTATCTGGAATCCTTTCACCATCTGTGAAGTTATCCTGATTCCAACCGATAGCGTGAAGGCCCTCTTTGACGTGATTTGGATGAGTGCTTGCAAACTCCCTGCATATCTCAACCATCTCATCTATCGAAGTAACGCCTTCTATCATCGCCTGGTTTTGCGTCTCGCCAAACTGCATGAAGTGCAGGTGTGAATCGTTTAGTCCGGGTATCAAAGTTCTTCCTTCACAGTCAATCAGCTCTGCCAGGCCGCAAGTTTCGTCGCTCTTTGATGCTTCTGCTTTGATTTCCTCGTTAGATCCAACCGCTACAATTTTGTCATTCTCAATCAAAACGGCCTCTGCAAAGTTTCCTCTTTCAACATAAACCTTTGCATTTAATAAAATTTTACGCATTCTGCTTCACTTCTTTCTTAAGCTTCTGGTCAAATATAAAGTAAACAACTGCACCGATTGCTGGAACTACAAGTCCTAAAGCTCCATTAACCGGGTCCTCCATAACTCCCTGGACGAGAAGTCCGATGAATACCAAAGTAACAATAATTACTGAAACAGGGTAGAACCAAACCTTGTAAGGACGCTCGATATTAGGATACTTGTGTCTCAAAATAGGTAGTGCAATGATAACCATAACGTTAAATACCATTCCACTGATTACAACTAGATTTGTTAGCTGATCTAGATTTCTCAATAAAACTAAGGCAACTGAGAGAAGGCACTGAACGATGATTGGCACTGTTGGGACCTTATGCTTAGGATGAAGCTTCTTGAAGCTCTTGAAGAAATGTCCCTCTTCAGCCATCGCATAGTACATTCTTGGCTGAGCTAGAGTCATTCCGTTAAGCGTTCCAAACATAGCTAGAATCATACCGATAGAAACTATAACTCCACCTGCATTGCCTAGAAGAGTCTTAGCAACTGCTGTACCTAGATAAAGATCTTCCTTTGCAATCATGTCTACGATTGTCTCGTGAGGTAAAACCTTCATGATTGCGAAATTAAACAGCGTGTATAGGAGCGTAACTCCACCGATTCCGATGATTATTGCTAGTGGCATATTCTTCCTAGGATTTTTGATTTCCTCAGCAACCGTATTTAGGTTTGTCCATCCCTCATATGCCCAAAGTGCTGCAACAATTGCTATTGCCATCATTGAAACAACATGAGTATTGTTTTCAGCTGCGTATGTTGCTGCTGAACCTAGTGATAGGTCAGGGCTTACTTTGCCTACAAAAAGCGCTACACCCATTACAATTGCAATAGGTACAAGCTTGGCTACCATAGAAAGGCTCTGAACCACCGAAGCAATCTTTACCCCGATTAGGTTATAGATGGTTGTTCCTATAATCAAAACGATGGCTGCTGCTTTGATACCAAAGTCACTTATATCAAAGAACGATTTAGCAACGTTCATCAAAGCGATTGAAACGGCAGCGATAGAACCTGGTCCACCAATTAGCCAGTCTGTAAAGCCTGCCATAAAACCTACAACCGGGTGGAATGCCTCATTTAAGTAGATAACTCTACCACCAGCCTTAGGCATCGCTGTTCCAAGTTCTGCATAGCAAAGACCTGCAACGAGTGAAATAACACCTGCAAGTAGCCAGCAAATTAGCGCTAGACCACTATTCATTCCCGTCCTCTGAAGAACGTATGACCCTAGATAGAATATTCCAGAGCCAATCATGATTCCGCCAATAATACTGATTCCACCAAATACGCCAATCTCTCTTTTGAATTCGGTTTTCTCAGATGTCAGCGAAGATAATTTCTTATCATCATGCATAAAAATTCCTCCTTAATCTGCATACTTATAAAATTAAAAGTGCCTTAGATAACCAAAGCACTTCAAACTACTTTTCGTGAGTATAACCCATTTTTTGTGGCATGTCAAACAATAGTTAAGCTCGAAAATTAAGAGTTTTTTATTCAATAAGCAGTATTAATTAAGATTTTTAATTATATTTATGCATTGCGCTATTTAATTTTGTATTTCCTTGATTTGACCTATACCGATATGATCTTGCTCGCTCTTATAAGCTCCTTTATTACCTCGTTTTCGCTTTCCCAAAGCCTTCTGGTTTCATCGTAAAACTCTAGCTTGCCTTCGCTCAAAACCATGGTTTTTTCAGCCATCATGCCTATTGCGTTCAAATCGTGCGATATGAAGATAAGCGTCATGCCGTTCTTATCGACCATTTTCTTTAAAGTCTTCATAACCTCAAGCTGCACTGGTATATCTAGCGCTGATATTATCTCATCAGCAATCAGAACCTTAGGCTCTGTTAGCATCGCTCTGCAAATAGCCATTCTCTGTAGCTGTCCTCCCGAAAGCTGCTCTGGATAGCGCTTCAGCAAATCAGGATCAAGCTCACATTGAAGGAGAAGCTCTTCAATTTTTCCTTTAACTGTTTCTTTGATAGGCTTCGACGAACATGACTTATCAGTCGACTCCTTTGCACTTTTACTGAATTCCTTCTCGTATCTTATGGCGACTTCATTAAGTGACTTTTCAAGAGTCTGCCTTGGGTTAAAGGCTGCCTTTGAGTTTTGAAAAACCATCTGTATGGGAAACCTTGCCGTATCTCTTCTTCCTTTTTTGATTACGGGCAATGCTTCTTCTCTAAAAAGCACCTCTCCGCTATCAGCCTCCATGATTCCTACTAAAATCTTGGACAGGGTTGATTTTCCGCTTCCTGATGCACCTGCTATACCTAGGGTTTCACCCTCGTTTAGACTAAAGCTAATATTGTCTAAAACCTTGTGCTTATCAAAGCTCTTATCTATGTTTCTTGCCTCAATTATCCTTTTATCTTGCTTACTCATTACCTTTATATTCTCCTCGTGATACGAGTTCCTTTGACGCCTCTAAAAGTTTTAATCCTTCATCGCTTTTAGGCGATGTAAAGAAGTTTTCAACGCTTTCAAGCTCTACAAGCTCACCCTTGCTCACTATAGCTATATTGTCGCACAGCTTCTTAATCATGCCAGGACTGTGGCTTACATAGATCATCGTTAGATCATGATTTTCAGCTAGTGTCTGCAAGATTTCCAAGGTGTTCAGCTGATTTATTACATCAAGTGCAGACGAAGGCTCATCAGCTATCAAAAGCTTAGGGTTCTTCACCATTGCCATTACAAAAACTGCTCTCTGCCTCATTCCCCCAGAAAACTCCGCAGGCAAAAGGTTGAGCTTTGATCTGTCACTTCCTAGACCAAGCTTTTCAAGCCATTCTATGGCAAGCTCCTCGCACTCACTGCCTTTGATGCCCCTAGTAAACTCTATTTCCCTGCAAATTTGATCCAATACGCCAACGTAGGGATTCAGTGCGTTTATTGAATCCTGCGGGATATAGCTTATGTACTTCTTGAGAGCCTCCCTGCGCTCGGCTTCATTAAGCTTGTTTAGTTCGTATTCACCTAAGACCTTGCACTCGCCGACTATTTCCCAATTTTCTCTAGGAAGGCTTCCTAGAATTCCCTTTATCAAAAGGCTTTTGCCACCTCCCGAACTTCCCGTAATACCAAGCCTATTGCCGCGGTATAGCTCAAAGCTCACATTTGAGAGTTTGTAGTCTTTGCTCAGCTCTTCACACCTTGCAGACCTTCCAAAGCCTTTGCCCTTCGACTTGTTTCTATATATTATTCCAAAATTTTTCAGAGAAAGTATCTTTTCATCCATCAAAACTTAATCATCCTTTTCTAGCTCATCTAGCTTTGTTCCAAAATCTCTATTATCCATGTTATTAGCTGTATTTCTTGTCCTTCCAATCATCGAACATGTAATACATAAACAGAGATAGCGACAAAATTCCTAAAGTCGGCCAAAGTATCAAAATAGGCTTTTCAACTATATAAAATCTGTACTTGTAAAGCATGCTGCCCCAGTCTGGAGTCGTTATATCAGACCCTAGCCCTATGAAAGTTAAGGACGCATATGCAAGTATTATATTTCCGCCCTGACTTGCTAATACTGCCATTATAGGCGGCAGGTTATTCCTCAAAATATGACTAAACAATATCTTATGCGTTGGCGTTCCTAAAAGCTTTTCAGCAATTATAAACTCCTCGTCAAGCATCTTTCTGGTCAGATTCTCGCTTTGATAGGCGAAAGTTCCAATCCCGTATATTCCTAGCGCCATACCCACGGCAAACGGCGAATTTCCAACCGTCATTATCACAATGAGAGCAACAATCAAAGAAGGAACGACCATGGATATATCGGCAAAAAGCCTAACCAAAATCCTTATATTCCCCCCAAAGTATCCGCTGATTGTGCCTATTGTGCATCCGACTATAACAGAGGTAAGACAGGCTGAAATGAGCACCGTTATCGTTCTGTTAAAGCCAACAACCATAAGCGCAAATATATCTCTGCCTAGGTCGTCAGTGCCTAGAAGGTGCTCGCTGCTCATCGGCAGGAATTTGTGGTCAATGTTTACCATCTTAGGGTTTTGCGTTGGAAGTAGCGAGCAGATGATTACTAATGCCATCAAGATGCTTCCACCAATTATGAACTTTTTCATGATGACACCTCCCTCTTCAGAATCCTACCCATGATAAACTCAAAAACTATGTTAACTAGGAACATCCAAATGACCAAAATCATTATATAGCTTTGAACCATGGGGTAGTCTCTTCTCGATATGCTATCTATCAAAAAGGTGCTGAGTCCCGGAAGCGCCATTGCAAATTCAACTACTGTTGCTCCACCTAGTACCGATGAAAATTTTGATATCGCTATGGAAAAAAGTCCATATAGCGCTGGCCTGCTTCCATATTTAAGCAAGGCCTTCTTGCTATCGTAACCCCTTATCACGTAATATTGCATGAACATGCTCTCTGCTGTCTCCTTAAAATGAACCCTAACTGCTCTAGACATAGGTCCAACCATTGGAAAGGCAACAAAAATAATAGCGACAATAATACCCGCAGGCGTTACATTTGTGAAGAACTTCATTATTTGAAGCTTTACGCCAAGGAAATATATTGTAATCAAAATCAGCAAGAATACAGGCACCGTCTGACTCATCAAAGTAAGAGCCCTAGAAATATAATTATATTTTCCCTTATCATCTAGTGATGCCTTATATCCTATCCAAAAGCTCAAAAGCATAGCGAGAAGTATTCCGCCCATTCCAAGGCCAAAGGAAAGAGGAAGTCTTGAAATTATCTCAGACTTAAGTGAGCTCTGAGTCAAATATGACTTTCCCCATTCTCCTGACAAAAAGTCCTTCATCCAGCTAAAATACTGCTGAACTAGGGGCTCATCAAAATGATATTGCTTCTCTATAACTTTGATGTTCTCCGCTGTCCTCGGAAGTCCAAGCCGATTCAAGGTTATGTCCACTGGAGAACCTGGAGTTATTCGCACAATGGCAAATGCTACAATGCTAGTTGCGAAAAACACAAGTATCCACTTTAAAATTAACTTTACATATTTATTCATATGTTTTATGTCACCCTTTAAATAAGGGGATGTAACACAAAATGCACACCCCCTTGTTTTACTATTTAACCTTTAGAGTTGAGTTTACAATGTAGTAATCTCCGTTCCAAAGCTTATAATCCTTTAGCTTGTCAGATACAGCTGCGTGCCACTTAGGATCCATTGTCATCAAAACCGGTCTATCCTTTAGAATTTGCTCCTGCGCTTCTATTGCAAGCTTATCAATATTCTCAGGATTTGTTTCACTACCCATTTTGTCAAGAATTTCATCCGTTGTAGCTGAGCTATATGACATGAAGTTGTTAGGTCCACCTGTTCTGAAGAACTGGTTCAAGAAGTATACTGGGCTTCCTGCTGGGGATGGATGCTGTGCATATACCAAGATATCAAAGTTTCTAGCCTTTGTAACCTTTGATATATCGTCTACAACCTCTACTGTTACCTTGATTCCAAGCTTCTCTAGCTCTGAAGCAATTGTCTGGCTAACCTTTGGAAGATCTGCCTTTGAGCTATATGTCTTAATTGAAAGTGCAAGCTCCTTGCCGTCCTTTGTTCTGTACTTTGCACCATCCTCGAGCTTCCATCCAGAGTTATCTAGAAGAGCCTTTGCTTCGTTTATATTATATGTAGCTGCTATCTTTGCATCAAAGCTATTATATCCAGCAAAAAGTCCTGTTGGAATTGTTCCGCCATCTAGAGTCTTCTTGATAGCCTCTCTATCAATACCCTTGTCGATAGCTTCTCTTACAGCCGGATCTTTTAGAATATCATTTTCTAGATTTAGGAATGTATAGTACTGATATGCAGCATCAAAGTCTATTACATTCTTCTTTTTGTCCTTTAGTTCCTTTGCGATTTCGCCTGTCAAACCGAAGGCTAGGTCAACCTCTCCTGACTCGTATGCTAGCTTAAGAGCATTGACATCCTTAAACGCCTTGATCTTTACAGTTGCAGGTCTCTCGCTTGCATCTGGATAGTTTTCGTTAGGCTCTAGAGTAACTTCGCTCTGTGCCTTTAGCTCTTTGATCTTGAATGGACCTGTAAATACATATTTATCGCCATCCTTCTTATATACAACATTAGTCCACTCACCTAGAATTGACTTTAGGTCAGTTGTTGCTCTTTCTGTCTTCGCAGTCAAAGTGTAATCCCCTGTTGCCTCGAACTTGATTACGCCAGCTGAAGCATTTGAAAGTTTATTCTTTTCCTGAATCTCATTTAGACAAGCAGCTAGTGCCTTAGCATCAACCTTGCTTCCGTCAGCAAATTTTGCGTCCTTTTTCATTGTGATTACCCACTCTGTGTCGCTCTTTGCCTCTAGCTTGTCCACGAATCTTGACTCCATGCTTCCGTCTTCCTTCTGCATGAATACGTACTCAGAAATTCCGTGGCTTGTGATCGACCATGCATTTCCGCCATCAAGTGGATTATCATCTGTAATTACCCATGTCTGACCGACAGTTATAGCATTGTCGCTAGCTCCCTGTCCGCATGCAGTTACAATGAAAACCATTGCAAACATCATGAAAACAGCTAAAAACCTTTTCTTCATATCTTCCTCTCTTTCCTAATACACGATAGTGCATCAATTTGCCGAATAAAAAAACCCGCTCAAAGGCAGGCGAATACTGCCCTTCCTTTATCCTCGTAAAATCCGGCGATATCGCAACGAAGCAGGTCTTCTGACTTAGGCATCTACACCCTTTACCTTCCCAGATATATATCCAGTGGTTACAAAGAGCTAAACCATCACAGCGACGGGATCGCGTAAGAATTACACTTACTTCCCTTTTAATCATAGTAATATGAACTCGCGTTGCTTGAATTATTCTTTTTTACAAACTTGGTTTGTTATCTGTATTATATACAAAGGCGAAAGTTTAATCAATATATTTCAGTGCATGTGTTGGGTGGCTTGGGTATTAGATTTGTCGATATGCGAGTTTATGTATAAAAAATAGCCCCTATGGGGCTCATATATTTGTCTCATCAGTCGCGTGGCACAACCAGTATCCTTATTGCATTTAGCACTGCTAAAATCAAAACGCCTACATCGGCAAAGATTGCAAACCACATATTTGCTATACCTATAGCTCCAAGTATTAGGCATGCCACTTTGATGCCAAAGCCTAAAAATGATATAATTAAACCGAAAAGAAGTGTCATCCACTTATGGAAAAAAGAAAATATCTCAAATTATGAGTTGACAAGGATTGCCCCAGCGCAAGATAAGTATGTAGTTGGCACAAATTCGTATAAAAACTTATCAGAGACAAAAGCATATCCTCCTTCATATTTGACGATACCACAGCACGAAGTACCAGAACTTGTAACTAAATATGCAGGAAAGGGTGTTCATATAGTGCCGGATTATATGAAAAAGAAAAAAGGTATATGATATGGTAATAAAAGATTTTGAAAAATATATTGATAAAAAGGTTTTGATTCTGCTCGCTGACGGTAGGGAAGTTGTTGGTGAGCTTGACTCAATTGCTCCTGACTACGATACAGAGTCTGGGAAAGATGAGCTTGAATTATTTATTGAGGGAGCATATATGACAGTTCCTATCGACGAAGTAAAATGCATTGATGCTCTTCATTGCTTTAATATCTCAAAATATAGCGTTATTATAACATAAAATTGTGAATTTTTCTGCCTTCTATATGCAACTATTATTCTATCGGCTTAGTATTTTATACCTGTACTTATATCCCCAACAAAAAAACGGTATAACTAGTAAATCTACTAATTATACCATTTTATTTATACTGAATTAGTTCCCTAGGCGAAGCTTCTAATCAGTTCTTTATGTTTTTAAGATTGTCCTTACTAGTCGCGTGGCACAACCAATATTCTTATTGCATTTAGCACTGCCAGAATCAAAACGCCTACATCGGCAAAGATTGCAAACCACATATTTGCTATTCCTACAGCTCCAAGGATTAGGCAGGCTACTTTGATGCCTATGGCGAAAACTATATTTTGCCTTACAATGCTCATGCACTTCTTTGATATTTTGATGGCTTTGGAAACCTTCCTTGGGTCGTCATCCATAAGTACAACGTCTGCTGCTTCAACGGCTGCATCTGACCCCATGGCTCCCATGGCGATTCCTATGTCTGCACGTGATAGCACTGGTGCATCATTTATTCCGTCTCCAACAAAGGCAACCGCATCTTTGCTTGATGACCTAGAAGCCATAAGCTCCTCTATCTTATCTACCTTATCTCCTGGAAGCAGCTCGCTATATACCTCGTCGATTCCAATGCTCTTTGCCACTTTATTTGCAGTGATTCTGTTGTCTCCTGTGAGCATTACAGTTTTTCTGATGCCCTCAGCTTTTAGCTTTGATATAGCATCAATCGTTTCTTCTTTTACTAGGTCAGAAACTACGATATATCCTGCATATTTACCATCTATTGCAACATGAATTACTGTTCCTGGCTCAGTAACATCGTCACACTCAAGCGATATGCTCTTCATCAGCTTTGCATTACCCGCGTAAACATCAAATCCGTTAATTTTTGTTCTAATGCCATGTCCTGCAAGCTCCTCTGAATCCGAAACCTGACAGTCATCCTCTATATTAGCTGCATTTCTGAGGGCTAGCGCTACCGGATGCTTAGAATACATTTCAGCGTGAGCTGCATAGTGAAGCAGATCCTCTTCGCTCATTTCCTTTGCTACAACCTTTGATACTGCGAAGACTCCCTTTGTTAGAGTTCCTGTCTTATCGAATACGACAGTCTTAACATCCGCAAGCATCTCCATATAGTTTGAGCCTTTGATCAAAATTCCCTGCGAGCTTGCTGCACCGATTCCGCCGAAGAAGCTCAAAGGAATGCTGATAACTAGAGCACATGGACAGCTTATTACAAGGAATGTAAGTGCTCTATAAACCCAGACGCTCCATGCTGCTGGATTTCCCATCATCATCGAAACCACAGGTGGTAAAATTGCAAGCACTATGGCACTGAAAACTACTGCTGGAGTGTAGACTCTAGAAAACTTAGTTATGAAGTTCTCAGATCTAGATTTTCTTGAGCTTGCATCCTCAACTAGCTCCATGATTCTTGCTACAGTTGAGTCACTGAACTCCTTAGTCGTCTTTATCTTAAGAACGCCGCTGGTATTGATACAACCGCTGATTACCTGATCACCAGCGCAGACATCCTGAAGCATGCTTTCGCCCGTCAGAGCGCTAGTATTTAGGCTTGATTCGCCTTCTACAACCACACCGTCGATAGGAACCTTCTCACCGGCTAAAACTGTTATCACCGTGCCGACCTCTACGTCCTCAGGGTCGACCTGCTCGAGCGTATTCCCCACCTCTATATTTGCATACTCAGGCATGATATCTATCAAATCGCTGATGTTTCTACGGCTCTTGCCAACGGCATAGCTTTGGAAGAACTCACCAACCTGGTAAAACAGCATTACCGAAATTGCTTCGAGATAGTCATCCCCATCGATGAACGCGATTATGAAAGCACCTATGGTCGCTATGGTCATCAAAAGATTCTCATCAAATGGCTGCTTGTTAATTGTACCTTTGAATGCCTTGATAACTACGTCATAGCCGACAATAAGGTATGGCACCACGTAGAGAACTAGCTTTATAATTCCACTTGATGGAATAAAGTAGACCGCTACGGTGAGCACTATCGATACTAAAATTCTTATCAAATTTTTCTTCTGTTTCTGATTCATAATTGGTCCTTTAGAATAATCTAATGCTATCTGATTTAAATGTAAACTTCGCAGTCACTCTCTACTTTTTTGCAGCTCTTTCTAACTTCTTGCATTACAGCACTTTCGTCTGCACCATCTTCAAACTCAACCTTCATCTTTTGCATCATGAAGTTGATGTTTGCATCCTTAACTCCAGTTGTATTCTTAGTAACTTCTTCCATTTTGTTTGCACAGTTTGCACAATCCACTTCGATTTTGTAGGTCTTTTTCATGGTATTTCTCCTTATTTAATTAAAAGTTCACTTAATCATCATATCTATTGTACCCAACTTTTGTCTAATTTAACATATGAAATTTGATTTTTGCTTGAAAATTTTGTTCCATCTCTCTATACTCATATTAACACCCTTAATTTAAGGAGGAAATCATGAAACACGATGAAATCAAAATACCACACAATCACGGTCAGGATTACGAAAAGCTCCTAGAGCAAATGCCTGATTCAGATACAATCAAATCCGTTTCTGATTTATTAAAGCAGCTCTGCGATCCAACAAGACTTCGTATTTTCTGGCTTCTATGTCACTGTGAGGAGTGCGTTATAAATATTGCTGCCTTCATGGATATGAGTAGCCCCGCGGTTTCACACCATCTAAGACTTCTCAAGACAAGTGGGCTAATCGAGTCTAGACGAGATGGTAAAGAGATGTACTACAGCGCTGCAAAGACTGATGCAGCAAGTTCTCTTCATCGCATAATCGAAAAGATTGCTCACTTAACCTGCCCTGGCTGTGAATTTCAGGAGCATCACGAGCATCACAATCACCACGAGGATTTATAGAGATTAGCGCTACGCCTTGGTGATTCCTAGGCTTTGCGTGCGTAAATATAGTGAATATCAAAACCGCTGACTACTTCTTGCATTCAGCGGCTTTTTCTTTGTCTCATCTCCAAATGTCTAAGCATTTGGCTCTATATGCTAATTTTTATCTCTCTTCCGGTTGATTTGTGCTCTATGCACTTAACGCCTGAAGCCTTGAACATTAGTTTTGATGCCTTTGTTGCCGATTCATCTGCATATTTGTCACTTCCGTATACGACGGTCTTAATTCCTGCCTGAATTATTGCCTTTGCACATTCATTGCATGGAAAAAGAGTTACGTAAAGCTTTGCTCCCTCTAGACTTCCGCCTCTGTAGTTAAGTATCGCATTTAGCTCTGCATGTGTCACGTAGAGATATTTGATTCCAAGAGCATCATCTGAGCTTCTATCCCATGGAAACTCATCATCCGAGCAGCCCTTAGGAAAGCCGTTATATCCCATAGATAGAATTTTGTTGTCATCACTTACTATACATGCTCCAACCTGAGTGTTTGGATCCTTGCTCCTCATGCCCGAAAGCGCTGCAACGCCCATGAAATATTCGTCCCAAGTTATGTAATCTGTTCTTTTCATCTTCAATCTCCCTTATCAAAACTGCTTCTTTGATAAACTTTAATATGAACGCAGAAGATTTTCAAGTGTAAATAGTAAATTTGTTATTTATATGATCTTAAATATTATGTATAGGGAATTTTTCGTTTTGCTTGCAATCTATATCTCTAATCGGATATAATAATACTAACAGATCCCGCAGGGCCTATGGACTTAATTGTCTACGCATAAATACTGCGGGCCTTTTGTATTTAGGAGTCAAAATTACTAATATGAAGCACAAACCTTACTTAACTATTGATGAACAGATTAAACTTCTATCAAGCGATAGGGGACTAATAATAGATGATATTAATAAATCAAAAGAAGCATTGCTAAATTTGAATTACTATCGTTTAAGTGGTTATTCTCTTACATTGCGCAAAAACAACAAATTTTATAAAGGCACTCACTTTGATGATATACTGCAAATTTATAACTTTGACAGAGGTTTGAGAGTTTTAATTTTTTCCTATCTTGAGGATATTGAGATTTCCCTTAGATCGCACATCGCAACCGAACTCGGCAAGCAAGATGTCAACCCCGACGATACGCCTGCATATTTGAAACAGGAAAACTACAACTCACCAGAAACTTTCTATATGATGCAAAAAGAATTACCAAATGCGCTTGGTGATAATAAAAACGAAGCTTTTGTGAAGCACCATAAAACCAAATACAATGGAATTCTGCCAACATGGGCTATAGTTGAAACACTATCTTTCGGTAAGCTATCAAAATTATTTGCATCATTAAATATCGATATTCAAAAGAATATTTGCAAAAATTATTACGACGGATTACGATATAACACAATGCAAAATTGGCTTGAAGGAATTGTGGTTCTAAGAAATCTATGTGCTCATAGGGTTCGACTTTTCAATAGAGGGATTGTCATGAAACCAAAATTCCCACCAAAAGTTATCGATATCTTTAGTTCATGCGGATACGATAATCAGCAAATCGGAAACAAGCTTTTCTTCAGACTATTTATAATAACAAAACTATCTAGTAATCCGGATTTAGCAGGCATAATTAAAAGCGATATCATCAATCTATGCAAAAAGTACCCCTTTGTTAATCTGAGCCATTATGGATTTATACCCAAATGGGAAGATTTATATTTTAAGGTCTTAGACGCAATGTCTAACAGAATACAAATGTAAAACCCTTTCTTCAGAGTTGATATGTGCCATCCTTACTGGTTATCTAATAAGGTCTTACATATCAGTTTATCTGGTGAAAGGGTTTACTACATTTTCCGATAAAGAAGTTTCGAATCTTATTTTTGGTTTTTGTATTTTAAATTTGTAATACCGATAATAGTTATCATTCCAATAATAAATATTGCAAAGAAAACCATACTCACGGGCATTTGACTTTCTTTTTTCACAAAGATCATTAAAAAATATATTAAGTTTAATAATACGGCTAACCCTGCCACTTGCAAGCTCATTGAACGCAAACTCTTTTCATACTTGTAAACATTTTTCTCATATATTTTCTTATGTCCTGCGAGCATTGTAAAATCTCGGGTTTCGATGCTATACTCGATTGTCAGATACATAATCAAAGCGATTACAGATGCTGATACAACCGAACTCATAACGCCAAAGGGATTATAATATCCTAAAAAAGCTAAAATACAATGTATAAGTGATAGCAGATTAGCGCTGAGGGGCACAAGAAAATAATAGTTCTTCCTATTTTCACTTTTATAGAAGTCATTATTTATTATTTCATCAACAGTCACATTAAAAATTATACCTAAATTCTTCAATGTATCAGCATCCGGTTGAGTCTTCGAATTTTCCCAGTTAGAAATCGCCTGCCTTGTAACATTTAGTTTTTCAGCCAATGCGTCTTGAGACATATTATTGCGTGCCCTGAGACTCTTAATTGAATCACCCATCCTGCTCATGCAAATTCACCTCCTGAGATACAAGTATCTTATACCATAGCTTTACGCTTACAGTACAGCAACAATCCATTGCATGGCGAAAACCGTCCCTTTTAAGTCGCTATATCTCCTTTGCCTCATCAGCTCTTCTCAGCAAAATATCTATTATCTGCTGATACTCGCCGAGTCCCTTGAGTATGCACTCCACATCAAAGCCTGCCTCTCTAATCATGATCTTGCAAGAATCCTCATCATCTCCACCAATGTCATTTAAGGCATGGTCCCCTGAAACGAATAGAAGAGGAACTAGCCAAACCTTGCGTGGCTTTAGTTCGCCAAGCTTTGATATTGCACGCTCAATGTCGAGTTCTCCCTCAATAGTTCCAACGATGAAGTTCTTGTGGCCGATGGAGCCGAGCTGATTTTCTAGCTTCAAATAAACGTCGTCGACCTCGTGATCACTTCCGTGTCCCATCAAAACTAGAGCATCTTCATCCTCAACAAAAGAGAAGATATCTGCAAGAGCAGCTCCTACCTCGGCTATTGAAGCCTCATCGTGAAGCAGGGCGTGTCCTAGCTTTATGCTTGAGAAATCTTTCTTGCCAGCCTCTAGCTGAGCTACGATTTTCGCATACTCTATACCCTCTAGGATATGTGATGGCTGTACTAGGATTTCATCAAAGCCGTCAGCCTTTATCTGCTCAAGCGCTTCGCTGACATTGTTTACCTTCATGTCATCACGCTTTAGGATTTTCCTCATAATCATTCCACTAGTCCATGCTCTGTAAACAGGCGCATTATCAAAGTGTTCTCCTAGAGTTTTCTCGAATCTTTCGATTGTTAGCTTGCGAGTTTCCTCATATGAGGTTCCGAAGCTCACCGCCATAATTGCTCTTTTTGACATAATACTTCCTTTCTCTTGGGCAGTGCCCCTTATAAATTTTTCTTCTTATATATAAAGTTCATTGAAATAAGCGAGAATACGACAAGGTATATCACTAAAATTACCATTCCCCATACATCAAAGCCTTCTCCGCGCGAGATGGACCTAAGCATTTCGCTCGCCTTAGAAAGTGGCAAAACTGAGACAAATTGTCTAAAGCCATTAGGCATATCATCGGTTGAAAAGAATGTGTTACAGAGGAATGACATCGGCATTATTATAAACGATGTATATCTTGGTGCATCGGTGTAGCTCTTTGCCATGAACGAAAGTGTTAGCGCTATGGTTGCAAACACGGTTCCATTTAGAAACATTACTAGAAGCGACCAGCCGTTAAAAATAAGTCCCGTTTTGAGTGGGAAGGTGAGAAGCAGAATCATTGCAGCAGAGTAGATGCCGCGCAGACTTCCGCCAATTATCTGCCCCGTGATAAACTGCCAAAGTGGGGTAGGTGAGACCATTATTTGGTCGAGCGCCTTTTCGTAGAGCCTTTGGACGCTCATGTTTTGGGCAACGGCACCAAAGCTTCCCGTCATCGTCGACATGGCCACAAGGCCTGGTATGAGGAAGTTTATATACGGCTCTCCATGTGAGGTGGTCTTTATTCCCATTCCAAAGACAATCAAATATAGAAGAGGAGAAATCATCGCTGAAAGCGTTATCTTATAGAAATCCCTCTTAAATTCTGTCCATTTTTCCCAAAGAACGGTAACTATACCCATTTAAATCTCCATATCTCGATATCCGAGTTTAGCTTCTTACTTTCTTCCGAGTCCTCTTCCGATTCTCTCGATAAATACATCTTCTAGCGTCGTTTCCCTCATGCTAGCCTTCGTGTCCGTATGGCTTAGATACTCAATTGCTCCGCTCTTTTCGGCGAAGTAGCGACTTTTGATTTCCTCGTCTATTATCTCATCGATTGCGTAGTTTCCAAGCTCGTTTATCAAAGCCTGAGGCGTATCCACGGTGTCTAGTCTTCCCTTGTTTATCAAAGCGATTCTATCGCAAAGAGACTGCGCTTCCTCTATGTAGTGCGTCGTCAAAATAATCGTCATCTTGTTGCTGTTTATCTTTCTCAGCAGGTTCCACATCTGCCTTCTAGAAAAGGCATCCATACCCGCAGTCGGCTCATCGAGCAAAAGAATCTCAGGCTCAACCATCAAAGCCCTGCAGATCATGAGCTTGCGCTTCATTCCACCCGATAGGTGTCTTACAATCTTATGCCTATACTCGAGAAGTCCTGTAAACTCAAGGAGCTCCTCCGTTTTCTGGCGAATGAGCTTCCTAGGCATATAGTAAAGTCTGCCTTGATATTCCATAACCTCATCCATGGTCATATCCTGCCTCATAGAATATTCCTGAGTGATTACGCTGAGCCTACGCTTTTGCGCTAGATTGCGTCTTGTAAGCTCCTCTCCATCTATGAGAACCTTGCCATCGCTAGGCAAGAGAACAGTTGAAATCATTCCAATGGTCGTAGTTTTTCCTGCTCCGTTAGGTCCAAGCAAACCAAAGAATTCCCCGGTCTCTATCTTGAGATTGAGATTATCTACAGCTATATGATCGCCGAAGCGCTTTGTCAGATTACAAAGTTCTATCATATTTGCATCTCCAAAAGTCTTTTATGGTATAATTATCCTATGAAAAGAATAAATTTATTAAAAACAAAATTATTTTGCCTGCTAACAATTTGCTTCTTGCTAATTCCTAGCAGCTCCTTCGCCCTAGGCGACTTCGATAAGGCTGAGGCTGATTCCGCCCTAAAATATGGAATGACACCGATTTCGGCTTCCGAGGTAAAGGACGGTACCTTTGATATTATGGTATTATCGAGCTCGAGATTTTTCAAGCTTGAATTATCGAGCCTTACATCAAAGGATGGCGAGCTCAAGGCTGTCGTAAATATCAAAAGCAGCAGCTACGAATATGTATATCTTGGCTCCGCTGAGGAAGCATCAAAGGTCGATAAATCCCAGCTGATTCCTGTTGCCATAAACGGTAATCACTCACATTTTGAGATTCCACTAAAGAGCCTTAACTCAGATGTTCCGTGTGCAGCCTTCAGTATCAAAAGGCAAAAGTGGTATAACAGAAATATAGTTTTCGATGCCTCAAGTCTTCCTGATAAGGCGCTAAATTTCAAAACGCCTAACTACGATTTAATTGAAAAATCAACGGAAAAGTATATCCAAAAACATAATCTCAGCAAGGAGGTTCTCGGTGAGAAGCCTAAGCAAATCGAAACGACAGAGGATCAAAACACTGTCAAAAAGATACTCGCTGTCGCAATTACTGTCATGATTGTTGGCGGAGTTTTGAACCACCTATTAAAGCGCAGGCGCGGATAACGCAGGGCGCTTGTCAAGGCGCAGGCGCGGGTTAGAACAAGGCCTAGCCACATAAATCCGCTACAAATATAGCCGCAGTGAAACTACGGCTATATTTTTATTTTTCCTTGTTTTCCTTTGCGATAATCAAGGAAAAATAGCCTGCGCCATCAGGAATTTCCTCGACGCTATAGTATTTGTTCTCATTTGGAAGACCGCAGTTTTCCACCATGTTTACCTTGCGACCGCTCGCTTTAAGAAGCTCCTTTACCTTTGGCATCTGCCTTCCACTCTTCATGAGAACGTAGCTGCCGTCGAGGTCAAGCTTATCACCAAGCTGATGCACAGCAGGAATAACATGAAGTGGCTCCTGCCATTCAGTTAGTGGAATTCCTAAAGTTGCCGCAGCAGCGCAAAAAGAAGTTATTCCACTTATATAAACAGTCTCATATCCATGGTCTTTTACGATTTTCTCAAGATAAGAGAAGGTCGAATAAATCGTTGTATCTCCAAGAGTTATGAAGCCGACACTCTTGCCCTCTGCGAGGACCTTTTCTATTGTCTCAGCACCATGCTTGTGCGCTTTAACTAGAGTCTCCTTATCCAAGGTCATAGGCATGTTGATAGGAAGCATCTCCTTTTGCTCGATCTCAGGCACAGCCTGAACTGCAATTCGGTATGCCAAAGTCTCCTTAACTTCAGTGCCGGGAGCTGCAATGACATCAACTTCCTTCATCATTCTTACCGCTTTTATCGTAATATGCTCTGGATCTCCAGGACCTATACCTATTCCGTAGAAAATACCCTTCATTTTTCCTCCAATTCGCTATGCGAAATCTATTTGTTATTAAGCTCGACAAGAAGCCTTCCGATACCTGAAACGGAATGCTCCTGAGCTACTGAAAACTCTCTGTCAGTCCTCTTTTTGAGCTCTCTTGCAGTAACATCACCGATGCATATAATCTCAGCATCTGGAAGCTCATGACTATCAAAGAATGCTCTAACTCCCGCTGCACTTGCAAATACTAGATAGTGGCAGTCCTCAAACTTCTTTATATCAAAATCTGCACCCATTTGCACCGTATCATAAATCTTTCTGTCGTCAAAGCTTACACCTTTTTCCTCAAGCTTTTCGTTGAGCTCTGGCGATCCACCTAGGGCTCTGAGAATCAGGATTCTCTCACCCTTGCACTTTTCGGCGAGGAGCTCTCCTAGCTTTGCGGCCGTATATTTTTCCGGCATAAGGTCTGCGATAATGCCATGCTCTCTAAGCTTTGATGCTGTACCGGTGCCTATGCAGGCAAATTTCAGCTGTCCGAGGCACCTTATGTCCATACCTCTTGCTTTGATCTCATCAAAGAATATATCTATTCCATTTGCACTTGTGAAAACAAGCCATCCATAGCCTCTGAAATCGCTTGGAATTTCTGCCGTATTCGGCTCCAGCTCAAGGGTTACAAGACTCTCCACAAAAGCTCCAAGCTCCTCAAGATGCTCTGCTAGCCTAGATGTAAATGATTTTGTTCCAGTTATGGCTATGCGTTTCCCATCGAGAGGGCCTCTGCCCTTGCTCTCCATGTGAAAGCCAGCAACCTCACCAACTACAAGGATTCCCGGAGATTCAGCGAGCTTAGCCTTTTCTGTGATATCACCTAGGCATCCGTCGATTCTCTTTTCTCTTCCCGAAAAACCTCTGCAGACTATGGAAGCTGGAAGCTCTGGCGATTTTCCGTTTTTGATCAGATTTTCGCTTATCTCAGCTATCGAGTTGATACCCATCAAGAACACCAAGGTTCCATTTAGCTTGGCTAGCGCCTCATAGCTTTCAGTCTTATTGCTTGCGCTGTGCCCAGTTATGACGGTAAACGACTGCGCAATTCCGCGATGAGTAACCGGAATTCCAAGACTTTCTGGAACTGCTATGCATGAACTGATTCCTGGGAAGAGCTCGCAATCTATACCCTCAGCCTCAAGAGCTATATATTCTTCACCACCGCGGCCAAATACAAAGCTGTCTCCACCCTTGAGTCTAGCAACAATCTGCCCCTTCTTTGCTTCTTCTATCAAAATTTCATTTATCTCAGGCTGCGTTTTGCTGTGCTTGGCAAAGCGCTTTCCCACATAAATTCTCTTGCAATCCTTCCTGACTTCGTCCAAAAGCTTGTCGTCTATCAGGTCGTCGTAAACGAGGACATCCGCCTTTTTCAGTGCATTCAAAGCCTTGACAGATATTAAACCTCTTCCGCATCCAGCACCTATAAGCTGTACCTTACCTCTCATTAAATCTCCTCCGTAAGCATAGCTAAAGCCATCTCGGCAATTTCCTGCCTATCCTCAAATCTGCCCTCAAGGCAAACCTTTCTCTCATCTTTAAGAGCCATCAAAGTGAGCATATCCCCTTCAATCTGCGCATGCACGCCGAGAGCCGACTTGCAGGAAGCCTTTAGCCTGCAAAATACACTTCTCTCTAGATCAAAGCGCCTCTTTGTCTCAAAATCGGAAATCTCTCCTAGCAATTCAGCGATTTTCTCATCCTCACTGCGACATTCTATGGCTATGATTCCCTGACAAGCAGCCGGGATCATTTCCTCGCTTGAAAACTCGTAAACATCGTAGCTACTTAAGTCTATATTAAGTCTATCTAGAGCCGCCCTAGCGAGAATTATAGAATCGTATTCACCAGAATCTAGCTTTCCAAGCCTTGTCCCTATATTTCCCCTAAGACTCCTAAACTCGACATTCTCATCGATAGCTAAATACTCGCATATTCTTCGCGGGCTTCCGGTTCCAATCACCTTCTTTGCATCATTTTCGGGCGCGCAGTTCCCATCGCCTTTAAGCGATATAAGACAATCCGCAGATGAAGCCGCCTTTGGGACACCTGCAATTACAAGGCCTTCCGCAAGTTCATAAGGAAGGTCCTTTGCTGAATGAACAGCAATGTCTGCGCTCTTATCGAGCAAAGCCTTTTCAATCTCACGCACAAAAAGACCATCACCACCGATTTCCTGAATCGGACGATTTTGATCTTTATCACCCTTTGTTTTTACAATTAGAAGCTCGCACTCTACGCCCTTTTCTTCGATGAGCGCTTTTACCTGCTCAGCTTGAACTAGGGCTAGCTTACTTCCTCTCGTCGCTAAAACCAATTTTTTCATAATAATACTCTTCTATTATCTCCTCAACACTGGCTTCGTCTAAATTATCCATGCTAAGTAGTACATGCATAACATAATTATATATCTGGCTGCGTTCCTCCTGAGAATCCACCTTTGATGGCAGGCTCATTCTGAGCTCGCCTAAAATATCAAGCACCTTCTCAATATTTGCTGGAATTATGCCCTCAATCTGCTCTCTCAGATACTTTGAGCAGGCCGGACTCTTTCCAGAAGTTGAAACGCTAACTACAAGATCCCCTCTTTTGATTATACCTGGAAGAAAGAAATCGCATTCCTCCCTGTCATCTGCTGCATTTACAGGGATTCCTCTGGACTTACAGGCAGCCACTATGGTCTCATCCTGCTCCCTGCTTCCTGTTGCAGTAATGACAAAGTCAAAGCCCTCTAAGTCTGAGGCATCAAAGCTTTTCTTAACTATCTTAAGGCCCTCATAGGCTAGTCCATCAGCTTCTTCCTTTGATATAACTGTGATATTGCTTGTGAACTCGCTTATTGCTGAAAGCTTTCTCCTAGCAATCCTGCCACTTCCTACGACAAGAAAGCTCTTGTCCTCGAGATTTATACAAAGTGGAAATCTGTTCATATTTCTGTCCCTGCTATTATCTGTACATTTTGCGCATAATAGGTATTAGCCTGTAAGCTAGTACCGCTGCAAGCATGCAAATTACAGTATCTGGAATAACTGTACTTAGGAACCATACGCTAAATAGCTGAGCTATGTCGATGCCCTCAGTTCCTGAAATCACAAAGTTAAACATTATAAAGTAGTAGATTAGTCCGCAAGCATAGTAAGCCATCTCGCCTACGAGTGCAGCAATTGCAAGCTTTGGCAGACTTGGCCTTCCCTCTCTACTAGAAAGCAGACCTGTAAACAGCGCCGCAAAAGCAAATCCTATCAGGAAGCCGAATGTAGGTCTAAGCATATATCCTAGTCCACCGCCGTGAGCAAACACTGGAATTCCTATAAGTCCTATAATCAAATACGACAATACAGCAACAAAGCCATTTCTTGCTCCAAGCAAAAAGCCCGCAAGCAGTGCAAAAAACACCTGAAGTGATATTGTTACCTCAAAAACTCCTAGTGGCAGTGTAATTTTAATAAACGCTCCAACTGCCATAAGCGCTGCGAAGAGACCGCAATAGATTACATCCTGTGTTCTAAAGCCTCTTCTATTCTTCTCTACATTACTCATTTAAAACCTTTCTCCAATAAACCTTTCTGTTAACTAGCGTTCTATACCATCGCGAGCCTTAACCCCGCTGGAATAGTAGTGCCTTGTCTCCTGAATCTCAGACACTAGATCCGCCTTCTCAATCATGTAATCAGGCGCATACCTTCCCGTCAAAACAAGCTCAGTCCCTTCAGGCTTCGCCTCCATCAAAGCCAAAACCTCAGCCTCAGCCAGAAGCTTAAAATAGCAGCAGATCGTAATCTCATCCAAAATCACAAGATCGTAGCTGCCATCGCGGAGAGCCTCCCTCGCCCTCGCAAGTCCATCCTCAGCACTCCTATAATCGTTCTCGCTCGGCACACCGCTCATCATACAACCGTCAATGCCGTAGAGCTCCACTGTGATTTCAGGAAAGCGCTCCTTTATGAGCTTGATTTCACTATATTCTATGCTCTTGACAAACTGACCAATGTAAACCCTAAGACCTGCTCCTGCAGCTCTAACAGCAAGCCCTATAGCTGCTATGGTCTTACCTTTGCCGTTTCCTGTGTACACTTGAATATACCCTTTTCCCACTAGTTTTACTCCTTCTTCGATTTAAAAAAGCCCAGTTCTGCTGAGTTAAGGCATTACAGGGCTTGATTTGGTGTCCCAGAGGCGATTCGAACACCCGACGCACGGTTTAGGAAACCGACGCTCTATCCACTGAGCTACTGAGACATATTGCTTACATATAATACCACGATAAAAGGCTTCTTTCAACTCTAACATTGCCATTGAAAAGCCTATAAAGCACGCCGAATTATAAAGTACAAAAAAATCTTTGATCTTTATCATTTTCTTCACCTTTCTTAAACAACAAAAAAGAAGCTGCATAAATCAATGCAACTTCTATAAAATACGAAAAAACAATGCAACAAAATAATCTGCCTACAATGAATCGCTCTCCCAGAAGCTACATTGAAATTCTCAGCAGGTTTCCTGACTTGCAGATCATCATTCCTCTTCTCCTTCTCATGCTAATGCACAATGGATCCCGAAAAGGAACTCCTTGCTTACAGTGACCGGATCGCTCAGGATTCTCACCTGATTCCCTTTTAACTTTAGATATGCGAGTAAATATTCTCGCACATTAAAGCACTGAAAACTTTTCTCAAATATATCATTAAGCGCATTCCCTTGTCAATATTGCTAGAAGATGTGCTATTATTCTGTGATAATTGACTTTATTAGCCATATAGTGAAATTTCCTTAGCTTATCAAAGATGTACAACTTGCATTATCAACATCAACACCCAATACAACTATTTATAATGAAAACTTTTCATTAAAATCATTACTATATATGCTTAAAACGCTTGCATGTATACAAATTATATAGTAAAATCCTAGTACGATTGTTAAATAATAATCAATTCATTCGGCTAATTGAAGCTATTACATTTTAGGCTAAGATTAACACAGCATAACTTATTTATGGAGGTAATTCCTATGAGCGCAGTAAGCAATGTTCGTAAGCAATATCAGGACAAACTTATCACTGCCGATCAAGCAGCGGCAAAAATAGAAAATAATTTTAGAGTACATTTCGGTACCGGACTTGGCTCAGTCGTTGATATCGACGAAGCTCTATCTAAGAGAGCAAACGAGCTAAAGGGCGTTACAATAATAACAAACGTAGCTATCAGAAGGGAAGCATTCAAGACTTACCAGGCAACAAGCTCAAACGAGAACGTAAGATTCCACTCTTCACACTTCACAGGTGCAGATAGAGCAATGAGCAAGAACGGTCGTCAGTGGTACATCCCAATGCTATTCCGCGAGCTCCCAACTTACTGGGATCAGAACGACAACCAGTTCGACATAGCTTGTTTTCAGGTTACTCCTATGGACGAGCACGGAAACTTCAATATCGGACCTCAGGTTGCTGAGATGCTTGGAATCATCAAGGCTTCTAAGAAAATTATCGTAGAGGTTAACGAGAACTTGCCTTTTGCTAACGGACAGACAGCTATCCTAAACATCGCAGATGTTGACTTTGTTGTAGAAGGTTCAAACCTAATGCCTGCTGAGATTCCAGCAAAGGCACCAAGCGAAATCGAAATACAGATTGCTAAGCACGTAGTAGATTTGATGTCAGATAACTGCACACTTCAGCTTGGAATCGGTGCCCTACCATGCTGTATCGGAAGCATGCTTGCTGAATCAGATTTCAAGAGCATCAGCTGCCACACAGAGATGCTTGTTGACTCATACGTAGACCTATACAATGCTGGTAAGCTAGTTGCTGGAACAGGTACAGACGACAAGAAGGCTGTATACTCATTCGCAGGTGGTACACAGAAGCTTTATGACTTCGTACACAACAATCCACTTTGCTATGTAGCTCCAGTTGACTATGTTAACGATATTCACGTAATCAGAAGCATAGACAATTTCTATTCAGTTAACAGCTGTATCCAGCTAGACCTATATGGACAGGTTTGCTCAGAGAGTGCCGGCTACCAGCATGTAAGCGGAACAGGCGGACAGCTTGACTTCGTTATGGGTGCTTATCTATCAAAGGGTGGAAAGAGCTTCATCTGCACACCATCAACAAGACAGCTAAAGTCAGGCGAGCTAGAGACACTAATCAAGCCAGGTCTAACACCAGGTTCAATCGTAACAACTCCTAGAATGTCAACTCACTACATCGTAACTGAGTACGGTGCTGCAAACCTCAAGGGTAAGAGCACATGGGAGCGTGCTGAAAAGCTCATCAATATCGCACATCCTGATTTCAGAGACGAACTAATCAAGGATGCAGAGAAGATGGGAATCTGGACAAAGACAAGTAAGCTTTCTCTATAGTCCACTCAGCTACAAATCACCTTTAACAAAAATAAAAAGTGTAGTATAATACACCTAGCATACCGATGTGGCATAGCTGCATCGGTTTTTTTGAGGGGGAATTTATGAACAAATTTTTAGATAGCAAGACAGGAAACATTATAATGGTGCTAGTGGGAATAGCTTGTGATGCATTCAGCTTTGCAGCCTTTGTACTCCCACACAAATTTATCGCAGGAGGCGTAACTGGTATCGGCCGAGTTTTCTCGCACTACTTCGGATTTGAGGTCTCAATAGTTGTAGCAATCATAAGCATATCGCTTTTGATTCTTGGCTTTCTTTTGCTCGGTAAGCTCTTTGCTCTCAGTATAGTCGCAGGTTCAGTTCTATTTCCACTGTTCCTGAATGTGTTTAACAGATTTGATGCTCTTAAGCAGTTAACGGATCAGCCAATGCTTGCAGCCATCATCGGTGGTGTACTCATGGGCTTTGGACTAGGTCTCATAATCCGCGCAGGCGCATCATCGGGCGGAAGCGATGTAATTCCAATCATCCTAAACCGTAAGCTTGGAATCCCAGTAGCTCCGCTCATCTATATTGCTGACTTCACAATAATGATTCTGCAGTTACCTTTTGCAAATACAAATGACGTGCTCTTTGGTATCATCGTAGCAATGCTTTGCACCATCACTCTCAACAAGGTTGTCCTCTTTGGCTCAAGCAATGTTCAGTTCACGATAATAAGCCATAAATACAAGGAGATTAACGCAGCACTTCAGAACGACCTCGACGTAGGCTCTACTCTAACACATGGTGTCACAGGTCACTGCAACGATCCGCTAGATGTTATCATCTGTGTAGTAAGTCACGAGAGCGTACACCGTGTAAGGACAACGGTCCTCGATATAGACGAGGAAGCCTTCATGACCATGGTCGATGTAAGCGGCGTAAACGGACGCGGCTTCACAATGGCAAGAAAATACTAGATTTATCTATCGGCATAATCGCTTGCTTATGCCGATTTTGTTGCTTAGATGCAACAAAATCCAAGGCTTATAGAGGTTTACAAAAGCTGTTAAAGAATTGACATTTAGCTTATTTTTTAGTATCATTATTGTTAACTGAATAATATGTGTTCTTTTAATTAAAAGCGAAGATGGAAACAGGTTAAAGCCCTGTGCGGTACCGCCACCGTAAGCGCGTAGTTTCTCTATATATCACTGAGAGATTGGGAAGATTGAGAAATGTAAATGCGTAAGCCGGGAGACATGCACAAAAATTATCTTGTATTTGAGCGGATTTCTCAAAAGATAATATGATATTGTAATTCTGGAGCACACTTTTTCGTGTGCTTTTTCTATTCCCGCTTTTGCTTAAAAGAAAAAAACGGGAGGAAATATGAAAACCTTATTAACTAAATCTAAGCTTTACGCTCTGATTTTGGCATTTTTCTTGGTAGTATCTACCATGCCAATGGCAGTTCAGAACGTATTTGCAGACACAACACTTGGCGTAGATAGCGACGGCTATTTACTCATTACAAGCGAAGACGAACTAGTCGAGCATTTGATGAGCGCTAATAAAGCATACAAGCCTGAGCTATCTAAGAATTTTAGATTAACTAAGGACCTAGATCTGTCAAAGTACACCAAGCTAAGAAACATTGGAAGAAGTGGAAACTATGAAAGCAATCCACTCTTCAAGGGAAACTTTGATGGAAACGGTCATACAATCAGAAACGCTAACCTTAACGAAGGCGGTATCTTCAGCAATATCGACACTAATGCGAGCGTAAGAAATCTAACCATTGAAAACGCAAGCGTAAGTGCAAAGAGCACTGAATATCCAGGCATACTAGCTAGCAAAAACCTAGGCAGCATAGAAAACTGCAGAGTTATAAACTCAAATATTAACTCAAGCCAGAGCGGCACAGGCGGTTTTGTTGGTCAAAACGCAGGCACCATATCAAAAAGTGCTGTCATAAATACTAATGTAAGTGCTGAAAAATCCATGCAGGTTGGCGGTTTTGCTGGATTTAACGGTTACGCAGGTAAAGTTGGAACTATAGATCAGTGCTTTGCCGATGCAAATGTTGTGGGAGCTTCTAACGTAGGCGGCTTTGTTGGAAAAGCAGAGAAAGGAAATATCTCTAACTCCTATGCAATTGGCAGCATCAAAGCTAACTCAAACGAGAAGATAGGTGGCTTTGCTGGCGTACTAGCAAGCCCATCACAGCTAAAAAATGTATATGTAAGCGCTGATGTAAATGCAAACTCAGGTGGCACAGTCGCTGGATGGAAGGGTTCGAGCTTTGCTAGCCCAGGCGAGATAGTTAACGGCTACTTTAACAGCGAAAAAGCAAAGCCAGCTACAGAAATGCAGGAATACAGTGGTATTACAGCAAAGACAGCAGCCGAAATGTCAGCACCTAGCTTCCTTGGAGAGATAGCAGGTAGCACAAGCGGAGTTTGGGCGCAGGATGCAAGCCATAACAATGGAATGCCTTATCTTGCAGCAGTTCCTACACCAGAGACGGCACCTGTAGTTCCACCTAAGGATCCGGTTAAATTTGTAATTTGTAACTATAACAAGGATACAAATACCTTTAAGAAGCTCAAAGAATTCACGGTTCAGCCAGAGAAAGAAGACAATGTGGTTTTGGATCTAATGAAGAGAGCTAGAGATGAAAATAAGTTCGGCTTCACAAGCGAAGAAAGCAGCTGGGGCGAATTTGTAACAAGCATAGACGATATCCAGGCTCCAAAGCCTGATGGATGGATGTTTAATGTAAACGACGTGCAGTCGCCAGTAGGTGTAAGCACAGCAAGCTTTGATGGCGGAGAAACCATACTTTGGTTCTACGGCTGTGACCAGAACCACTACAAAGCACCTCCACTAGCAGAGATTGAAAATCCAGCAGAAGAGTTTGTGGAGATAAACTCCAAGGAAGACCTTATGAAGCTTTCAGGCACAACTGATGACCAGCTTCTAAGCAAAAACTACAAGCTAAACAAGGACCTAGATCTAGAAGGCATAAAGTTTGAGCCAATCGGAAGCCTAGAACATCCTTTCACTGGTAAGTTCTACGGTGAAAAGCATACCATCAAGAACCTCACCATAGAAAAGGATAAGGACACAAAGGGCGTCGGCTTCTTTGCAGCAATCAAGGGATCTACAGTAAAGGATCTAAACATTGAAAACGCAAAGATTAAGGGCGGCGCAGTAATAGGAGTTTTAGTCGGCGAAGCTCAGGTAGATGCGGCTGCAGGCAAGAACAACCTAATCGCTCACTGTAAGGTTTCAGGTACAGTCGAAGCAAAGGGCGAAAGAGTTATAAAGGCTTCTGATGCCGGTGGACTTGTTGGTGCGGCTCAGGAAAAGACAGATCCTAACACATATGATTATGCGACAACAACCATCTTTGATTCACACGCAGACGTAAAAGTTACAGCAGATACTGGCGCAAACGACAAGGCAACCTCAGGCCACGTAGGCGGACTCGTAGGACACAACAAGGGTAAGATAATTGATTCTACATCAAAAGGAGACATCCTCGGTGGAAACACCACAGGCGGTCTTGTGGGATATAACGATGGTTCCGTAAGAGGATCAAGTGCTACAGGAAATGTAAAGGGTGCATTTAATGTCGGCGGTTTCCTCGGCGGCTCAGGCCCTTACAGCGCAACAAAGGACAGCTACTCAACAGGTGATGTAAAGCCAGTCGAAGGCTCCAAGGCTGAGTTTATCGGAGGTTTTGCAGGAACAGTTTCTGGCAAGGTAGAAAACTGCATAAGCACAGGAACAGTAACACCAGGTTGGTCTTGGAACGGAGGCTTTGCAGGAAAGATAGACGGGCCACTTACAGGTCCAAACGCAGCAGTTAAGGACTGCTACGGAAACTGCAATGATTTCAACAACGAAACTCTAAAAGCATTTGGAAGCTACTTGCCAAATCCATCAGACACAGCTCTTACAGAAGCAGCTGAGAAGATGCAGGTAGACAAGAAGACAGCTGAAGACCTTGCAAACGACAAGTTCGCAGCAAACATCAACCACGAAGAAACACAGAGCAAGCTAGACATCGAAAGAGTTGAATCAAAGATAGTAGTTCCAGATCCTGTTTTGTTAGACAGTGAAGATGTTCTAAACAGCTCAAGAGCTGCAGTTGATAGCCTAACAAAGGAACAGCAGAAGAAGCTCAATAAGGACAAGCTAGAGGCTCTAGAAAAAGCCGAAAAGACTCTAAACAAGATTAAGACAGAGCCTACACTAGACTTCCTTGATTCTACATCACTAAACAGCGGATTCAATATAGAGTTTAACGGAAGCTTTGGAAAGGTTAAATTCGAAGAAGCCAAGGCAGAAGGCCTAAAGCTTAGAGTTGATTCAGATTACAAGTACTTTGCAGATGCAAGTGGAAACCTCCATCCAAATGCAAAGGTAAGCATCAATATAGACGGTGTAGAAAAGACTCTTGTTTACGGTACAGATTACACTTCGGAAGAAGGTAGCACAATTATAAGCTTTGCACCTACTTTCCTAAAATCCCTAAAACCAGGAAGCTATGTAGGAAAGATCCAGACAAATGCAGGATTTGCAGAGTTCTCTCTATCAGTTCAGAGCAAGAAAGTTGTAATTGCTCAGACTACTGGCACTGGTGCTACAAGCAAAGCTAGACTTAGCAGAGTAAACACAGGTGATAGCTCAAATGCAATGGCATTTGTAATCTTCCCAGCCGCTATATTGGCTACAATAGGCCTTGCATTAGGAAGAAGAAAATTCCACAAATAAGTTAACCCCAAGCTAAATATCCATTTAGAGAAAACTGCCCATGCTTTTAACAGCGTGGGCAGTTTTATATTTTGCTATTTAGTTTAGATCCTATTAGCTGATATCATTTCTTGCTAGTATTGCAGCCGGAGTCTTACGAAGTGTTGTAAACACTGGGAGTAGTCCTGCTAGCATATTGAATCCTAAAACGATTAAGAAGCTTATTCCAAATACAATCGGATTCATCCTATACATATTATTGAATAACTCAATGCTTGTCATAGCATTTATAAAGTAGGCCATGAGACCCATTCCAGGAATTGCCGTTACTAGTGTAATTGCCAGAACCTCGCCTGTAAACATTCTGTAGATATCTCCCTTTTTGAGGCCAATGGCTCTGAGAACACCTACCTCCTTTATTCTCGACAGGAAGGATGCTCTGAGCATCAAATAGATCTCAATAAGTGATACGAAAACTATTACGCCTGAAACAGCGATGGTTTTCCATATACCCTTGCTTATGCTGTTTACATAGTTCTTCTTGTTTTCCTTGTAAACATCGATAACCCTAACATCTGTTCCCTGAAGACTGTCTAGAAGAGCCTCCTTATTTTTCGGTGCTATCGTCAGGGTTTTATATTTTGATACAGCGTTTATAAAATTTGTATTGTCTGTGACATATAGTCCACCAGCCTTGCGATCATCGTGGTAATATCCGCAAACGATTAGATAATTTCCATTTATCTTTACATTGATAGGCTTGCCTATGGCTACCTCTTCCTTTAGTGATTCTGGAACAAGTACCTCAAAATCCTTTGATGGCGCTTCACCCTTTACAATTTGGATGTTTCCGGCATTTGCATACTCGCTATAAGGCAAGATAGCATCAGTTTCAGTTGCATATTGTGGATTAACCACAGCTTCAACTGCATTTTGGCCAGGATCGTGCATGATTATAGGTAGTAGCTTTGATCTATCAACATAGATGCTAGGTGACTGTCTATTAGTTATTCCGACAATCTTAATGTCTGGCATATTTGGTTGCTTTAGAGTTCTTTCGAGAACATCCTTACCGGTCTTTATACCAAGCTCTCTAGCATTCGCATTCTTTATCATGTTCTTAACGACCATCTCGTCAACGACTACCTCATTTGGATTTTCAGGCAGTCTTCCGGCCGTAATATCTGATTTCTTAAGCTTTGCTACATCTGATAGCGAGCCGCTAACCAAAAGTCCCTGCGCTTGATAGTATTCCTCAAAGGTCATCGCAAAGTTTACTATAGAGTCTCCTGGCAATGCATAGTCGACATTTTCCATTGTCGCATACTTATGATAGGTTTCTCCCGAAAGCTTACCAGTCTTTACGCTTACATAGTCCTTTTCCATGGTTGTAAATCTATCGTCAGTATAGTGAGTTATTCCCGCTATATTGCTGACAGCATATATAACAAACATCGAAGCAAGTACGAAGCCGAGCAATAGTATTTTCTTGATTTTCGAATATCTACGGATTTTCCTAAAGCCCGATCCAAAAGATGAGAACGGTCCATAGATACTGCAGTATTTCATCTTGGCAGGCTTTCCGCTTTTTGATAGGCCTTCCTTTTCCTCTGCATGCTCAAAGTAATCGCTGTAGTCAAAGTTATACTTCTCGTATATCTCCTTGGTCATTGCCTGATAGTGGTCGTCTATGATTTCAACACCATCTGCACCCATGGAGAGATTGTCATCAGTCTTGATATATATGTTGTTGTTCTTGACTACGATTTCTATCTTCGGTAGCTTTTGATTGCTATCGCTGTAGAAGTTTACATCAAAAGGTCCCTCTGAAAACTCCTTCTGTATAGGCATATCCTTAAGGAAAATCTTGCTATCCATACGGTAATCAAGCTTTCCATCATGTGAGTTTTCCCTGTCATCAACTATCTTACCGTCGACGATTTCGATTATTCTATCAGCATAAAATTCTGCAATATCCCTCTCATGTGTTACGAGAATTACAAGCTTCTGCTTTGATATAGCCTTGATGATGTTCATTACATCTATGGTGTTACTGCTATCGAGATTTCCCGTAGGCTCATCGGCTATGATAATCTGTGGGTTCTTAACAAGGGCACGTGCAATGCCAACTCTTTGACGTTCACCACCAGAAAGCATGCTTGCTGGACGGTTACGATACTTTGCTATGCCAACTTTGTCTAGTATGTACATAACTCTGCGCTCTATCGCATCCTTGTCCTTAAACCCAATCATCTTTAGAACTAGCGCCACGTTTTCGAATACTGTAGCATCCTCTATAAGATTGTAGTTCTGGAAGATATAGCCTATTCTAAGGTTTCTAATTTCGTCTAGCTTATTGCTAAGTCTACGAGTGATTCTCTGGTCATCTATGAAAATCTGACCCTTGTCCACGCGATCAAGTCCGCCTATGGCATTTAGAAGTGTAGTCTTACCACATCCCGAGTTTCCTAGAAAGGTCACAAGGCCGGAATCTGCTAGCTCGATGCTTGTATTGTCTATTGCACGAATCTCATTTGATTTATGCTTGTTAAATGATTTTTTGACATTTACTAATCTAATCATCGTCTACACCTCCTCCTTGTAAGCATTCATAGCTGTTTTGCTGAACATCTGGCTCGAGTATCTAAGCGCTAGGAACAAAGTCATAACCAAAATGATTACATAAAGAATCAAAATGTCTCTTGGTTCAATGTAGAGGAAGTTCCTATTAAGGAACTCAAATGAATTTATCGTTCCATCCTTAACCTTAATTATCAGTCCAGCAACCGCAGCAAAGGCTATGTGGAATACCAGGAGCATTTCGGTAATTATCATTCCTGAGCAGGCGAAGCTACTTCCTCCAAGCATTCTCACAGTCGAGAAGTAAACATTTCTCGATTTGAATATCAGCTTTATGATGAAATAGCTTATGAAGAATAGTACTGCTAGGAAAATCGCTAGGAGTACCTTTCTGATTCCGCTTAGAATTATATTGACAGGACTTCCTATTTCGCTAGAAGTATCGTTTAGGTACAATGCTTTGTAACCTTGCTTTTCCAAGGCTGAAATCGTTTCCTTAGCATACTTGTTTTCTTTTATATTTACTGTGACCTGGAAGTTGCTACCATCCTCATATAGCCTTCTTATATCTTCCCCGTTCATATATATTGCTTCGCTGTTTATATCGTCGATAGACTTTCCAAGAAGCGAATTCACATTGTTCTTATTATATACAGAAGCTATGGAAAGGGTTAAACTTCTTTGCCCATTTCTATTTAGTGTAAGATCAAGAGTCTTACCAGATGTATTTCCGTATGGGAACTCCTGTGCAAGTGATTCAGGAATATAGGCCTTACCCTCTTCAACCAAATGTGATGCAACTATAGGGTGTGTTGCAGTTGGGAACACCTGCATCGTGCTCTTATTTATTCTAAGTTCAAGGTCTGTCTTTCCAGCTGTTATCAAAGACTGCATATGCGCTAAAGTTGAGTCTGAGCAGCATACGATTCCCTCATAAAACTGTCCGTTGAACTGCCTTGCATGCTCCTCTTCCTCTGTCAAGTATCCATAGCCAACGATGGTTAAAGAATCGTAGATACCATCTGCGTAATTAACAGGTTCTCCCTTCTTGTTCATTAGTTTTCCATAAGGGAACTCGCACCTATAGAACATTGGGATTTCCGGATTATTTCCTAGCGAAGATAGAATATAGTCGTCTTCTTTGCCAACCATCAAAATAACTTCGTTTGGCTTTTCTGGAAGTCTACCTGAAACTAGGCGCTTCTCATAGCCTTTGATTGACTTTGCCTTTAGCTGAAGATATGTCTGATTATCAGCATTGCCATCATCACTAATCGCATCAAAAGGAACATTGCTAAAGCTTACAAGAAAATCTGTTAAAAGTCCGTACTTTTCAATTTCTTTTACATTGCTAAGCTTTGATATAGCTGCGTAATCCTCTTCAGTGAATGCACTCTTATCCTGCTTTGTTACAACTATACGCTTGGAGCTTGCATCTGGGAAAACGGAGTTGAAAACCATATCGTTCACTGAAAGCCTCATATTCTGCATAGTTCCATACGACGAAGCCGTTCCCGTGCACATGAAGATAAATACAAAGAGTAAAAGGACTAGCTTTGCTGGTAAGCTGAATGTATTTCTCACTCCAAGTCTAAGTGTATTTCCAAATCTAAGTCCATCGTGCCTTGCTAGTTCTATATTGCTATTTCCCTTAGATGAATCCTTTTGCTTTTTGCTTGGGGAAGCCTCGATTTCGCTTAGCCCTGCCATCTTTTCCTGAGCTTCAAGCAGCATAGGACTAGCAAAGCGCTTATCTTCGCTAAGCTTTCCATCTCTCATCGTAATCTTTCTTGTGGCATACTTCTCAACCTGTTCATAGTTGTGAGTTACGATGATGACGAGCTTATCCTTTGATAGACTAGCCAAAAGCTCAATTATACCCTCAGCAGACTTCTTATCGAGATTTCCTGTCGGCTCGTCTGCGACGATTATTGGAGTTTCCTTAGCAAGAGCACGAGCTATAGCTACACGCTGCTTCTGTCCTCCACTGAGCTTTGAAGCCTTAGTATTTCTATATTCCTTTAGACCTACACGCTCTATAAGCTCATCAACTCTGCCTTTTACCTCGCTCTTTTTATAGCCGCTCAAAAGCAAAACGAGCTCTATATTCTGATAAACTGTATAGTTATTTATTAGGTTAAAGGTTTGAAATATGTTGCCGATATACTTCTTGCGGTAGGCCTCCATTTCGTCTTTGCCGTATCCGCTTGTTGGCTGGTCAAAAATGTACATCTCGCCTTCTTCGTAAGAATCCAGCCCTGAGATTACATTTAACAGTGTTGATTTACCGCTTCCGCTTTCTCCGGTAATAGCCACAAACTCTCCCACATCAAAGCTTAGGCTTATCTTACTGAATCCAGAAGTAACAACACCGCCAGCCGAATAAAATTTTGATACCTTATCCAGTTTTAGCATATTTTTCTCCTCAAAAATTTTTACAAAATTGCTTTTATAGCTCAAATTCTACCAACAAAAATACCCAGTGTCTATACACTAGCCCAAGCCTTAAATGATTCTCGATTAAAATTAAGAAGATCGTGTTTTTTTGTTAAGAATTGTAATAAATTTCACATAGCGACTTAGTGAATTTCCTTATTTTTAAAGCCTCTTCAGGCCCTCTGAAATGTTGAACTAAAGAGCTAATGGTGATATAATTCTAAGGTAAAAGTGATTTGTTAGCTTTCATAGGAGGAAATCATGCAGGAGACCAATTACACGAGTCCATTATCCGAACGTTATCCAAGTAATGAGATGAAATATCTCTTTTCACCTGAGATGAAATTTCGCACATGGCGCAAGCTTTGGGTTGCACTAGCGGAAGCTGAGATGGAGCTCGGCCTTGATATAACACAGTCTCAGATTGATGAGTTGAAATCGCATATAAACGATATTAACTACGATGTCGCTAAAGAGCGTGAGAAAATAGTTCGTCACGATGTTATGAGCCACGTCTATGCTTACGGACTTCAGTGCCCTAATGCAAAAGGCATTATTCACCTTGGTGCTACATCTTGCTATGTAGGCGACAACACCGATATGATTATCATGTCAGAAGGTCTTAAGCTAATCCGAAAGAAGCTTATCAATACTATAGCAAAGCTCTCAGAGTTTGCAGATGAATATAAGGCATTGCCTACACTTGGCTTTACGCACTACCAGGCAGCTCAGCCAACTACGGTAGGAAAGCGCGCAAGCCTCTGGCTAAACGATCTAGTTCTGGACCTTGAGGACTTAGATTATGTGCTTAATTCACTCAAGCTTCTCGGATCTAAGGGTACAACTGGTACTCAGGCATCCTTCCTTGAGCTTTTCTCTGGAGACCATGAGAAGTGCAAGAAGCTCGACCAGCTCATCGCTGAGAAGATGGGATTTTCATCCTGCTATCCAGTGTCTGGTCAGACATATTCACGCAAGGTTGATAGCCGCGTGCTAAACGTCCTTGCAGGTATTGCACAGTCTGCGCACAAGTTTTCAAACGACATTCGTCTTCTTCAGCACATGAAGGAAGTAGAGGAACCGTTTGAGAAGGACCAAATAGGCTCATCAGCTATGGCCTACAAGCGTAACCCTATGCGTTCAGAGCGTATGGCTTCTCTTGCCAACTACGTAATGAGTACATCTATGAACCCTCAGATAACCGCTGCAACTCAGTGGTTTGAGCGTACGCTTGACGATTCAGCTAACAAGAGGATTTCTGTAAGCGAGGCCTTCCTTGCAACAGACAGCATCCTTGAACTATATATCAACATCTCAGATGGATTAGTTGTCTATCCACAGGTTATCAAATCTCATTTGATGGCAGAGCTACCTTTCATGGCATCAGAGAATATCATGATGGATGCTGTTAAAGCTGGTGGAGACAGACAGGAACTTCACGAGAGAATTAGGGTTCACTCCATGGCAGCTGCTAAGGTTGTCAAGGAGGAGGGCAAGCCTAACGATTTGTTAGATAGAATTGCCGCTGATCCTTTATTCAATATAACCAAAGAGGCTTTACAGAAGGTTTTGAAACCCGAAAATTATATCGGTAGGGCAGATGTCCAGACCGAAGAGTTTCTGGACGGGGTCATAAAGCCAATTCTTAGCGCAAATGCTGACATCATCGGCATGGAGGCTAAAATTAACATTTAATGCTATTAAGCATGGAGGTATTTATGATTAAAGCTATTGTTGGTGCTAACTGGGGTGACGAAGGCAAGGGAAAGATCACAGATCTTCTCGCTGCCGAAAGCGATATCGTTATTCGTTTTCAGGGTGGAAGCAACGCTGGCCACACTATCAAAAACGATTATGGAAAGTTCGCGCTCCACATGCTACCGTCCGGAGTCTTCTATGACCACATTACAAATGTAATCGGCAACGGTGTAGCCCTAAACATTCCTAAGCTCATTGAGGAAATAAAGAGCCTAACAGATCAGGGCGTTCCAGCTCCTAAGCTCCTCGTTTCTGATAGAGCGCAGATCGTGATGTCCTATCACATTTTGCTAGATACATACGAGGAGGAAAGACTCGGAGGAAAGTCCTTCGGCTCAACCAAGTCCGGTATCGCGCCTTGCTACTCAGACAAGTATTCTAAGATAGGATTTCAGGTTAATGAACTTTTCAATGACAAGGAATTTTTGATTGAGAAGCTAGAGAATATCTGCACAATAAAGAATGTACTTCTAAAGAACCTATATGGTAAGCCAGAGCTTAAGGTAGAGGAGCTTTACGAAGAGCTTGTAGAGTATAGAGACATGATTAAGCCATATGTTAGAAATACGGAGAGCTTCCTTCACCGCAGTCTAGCAGAGGGTAAGCAGCTACTTCTTGAAGGACAGCTAGGAGCAATGAAGGATCCAGACCACGGTATATATCCTATGGTAACTTCATCCTCAACTCTAGCAGGTTTTGGCAGCATAGGCGCTGGCGTTCCACCTTACGAGATCAAAAGCGTAGTTACAGTCTGCAAGGCTTACTCATCAGCAGTTGGCGCAGGTGCCTTTGTCAGCGAAATCTTCGGTGACGAAGCAGATGAGCTAAGACGCCGCGGCGGTGACGGAGGAGAATTCGGTGCTACAACAGGAAGACCAAGGCGTGTCGGCTGGTTTGATGCAGTTGCAACTAGATACGGCTGCATGATGCAGGGAACAACAGAGGTTGCTTTGACGGTTCTAGATCCTCTAGGCTATCTCGATGAGATTCCAGTTTGCGTAGGATACGAAATAGATGGAGTTAAGCACGACGACTTCCCAAATACAACCGATTTGAACAGGGCAAAGCCTATACTAAAGACTCTTCCAGGTTGGAAGTGCGATATAACAGGAATCCGCTGCTTTGAGGACCTTCCTAAGGCGGCTCAGAACTATGTTAACGAGCTAGAAGTTTTGATCGGATATCCAATAACCATAGTTACAAACGGTCCAAACCGTAACGATTTTATAAAGAGAAGACCAAACATATAAACTCACAAGGAGAAAGGAAAAACAAATGTACAAAGAAGCTATTAGACCTGCATGGGTTGAGGTTAACCTAAGCAACCTAGACTACAATATCAAGCAGATCAAAGAGAAGGTAAAGGGTAGAGATCTAATCGGCGTTATCAAAGCTGATGCTTATGGACACGGCTCAGTAAAGTGCGCTGAGGTTCTTAGAAAGAACGGAGTTAAGACTTTTGCAATCGCAACTCTTCAGGAAGCTCTAACTCTTAGAGAGGCTGGAGCAAAGGAAGAGATCATCTGCCTAGGACTTACACCTGACATGTATGCTGACGTAATCGTAGAGCACGACCTAACACCTGTAGTATGCGACTCAGCAAACGCTAAGGCTATCAGCGACGCAGCTGTTGCAGCAGGAAAGATTGTATCAGGACTTATCGCCGTTGACACAGGAATGGGAAGAATCGGATACCTAGCAGATGACACAGACTTCGCAATCGAAGATGTTCGCAAGATTGCAGCTCTTCCTGGATTTAAGATTAAGGGTATGTTCTCACATATGTCTACAGCTGACGCAGCAGATAAGACATATTCACACGAGCAGGAAGCTAAGTACAACGCATTCTACGAGGCTCTAACAAAGGCTAACATCAAGATTCCTTTCCGTACACTAGCAAACAGTGCATCGATCATGGAGCTTCCAGAGATTTACTTTGATGCTGTAAGACCAGGAATCATTCTCTACGGATGCTATCCTTCAGATGAGGTTGAACGCGCGCAGCTTTCAATCAAACCTGTAATGTCAGTAAAGGCAAATATAGTTCACCTAAAGGATGTTCCAGCGAACTTCTCAGTAGGTTATGGACGTAAGTACATTTCAACAAAGCCTGCAAGAATCGCAACTCTTGCTCTAGGATATGCAGACGGATATCCTAGACCATTCTCAGCAAATGCTAAGGTTATCGTAAACGGAGTTGTTTGCCCAATCGCCGGAAACATCTGTATGGACCAGTGCATGGTAGACGTATCAGCAGTTCCTAATGTAAAGGTTGGCGATGAAGTAATCGTTATGGGTTCAGACGGTGTAAACTCAGTTACAGCTGACGACATCGCAAATGCAACAGGAACAATCAGCTATGAAATCTGCTGCGCTTTTGGACAGAGACTTCCAAAGGTATATGTTGACTAATATCAAGATATCGAAGCTTGAAAGCCTGTATATAACTAAGCAATCGTCTAATTGTGATTCATATATTTAGGATAATTTACATACAAAAACAGCGAAATTTGGATTTCCAAGCTTCGCTGTTTTTTATTTAAGCTGATTATTCTTCGTCTACTATAACCATGAGCGCAGTTTTTTCGCGTTTTCAGATATCTCATCTTCTATCAAAGGCTTGCACTCGAGCAATACCATATAGGAGTAGTAGTAGAAGCTGTAGAATAGATCATCTGGGAAAGGATTTTCCTCATATCTGAGTTCGTCTTCTTCCTCATCGTATTCCTCTGACCATAGGTATTCCTCTTTGAGCATGTCGGCAAAATGCGGAAGTTCCTCTGCATGTTCGCATTTAAAGGCGTCATTTATTGACTCAGCTATATACATGAAGAGTTCAATTAGTTCCTCAAACAGTGTTGCTGCAATGTCATTTTTCTCCCTTTGTTCTTTGGCTTTTTGAAAAATCCTGAGAAGAAAAATCAAAGCAAATGGTGTCGCATGTAGCAAAGTGCCCTGATGCTCTATATTCATAGCTATCTCTTCACCATCGCGCATTACATCATCTAAATTATCCATTTTGGACAGGGTATCGAAATACTTAGGAAAGTCAGTCGCCCTGCCGTATATGGTCGGCAACCTGTTCCAAGGAACATCACTGATTTCTAGGCTTTCTATATATTTTCTTGTCTCTTCATCAACAGTTCTCAAATTTGACTCTCCTTTTTATAAACTAAACTATACTTACCTGAATTCTGAATAATCTTCTATCCAAATAATACCATAATTTATGATTTATTACATAAAAAAGAGAGCCTACGAAGTTAACTTCTTTAGACTCTCAGATTTACTTGGATTAGTCAGCTACATATGGAAGTAGAGCTACGATTCTTGCTCTCTTAACTGCAACTGTGATATCTCTCTGATGTAGTGCGCATGTTCCTGTCACTCTTCTTGGAAGGATCTTGCCTCTCTCAGAAATATACTTTCTTAGCTTATCTACATCCTTGTAATCAATTTTTTCTGCTTTATCTGCACAGAACTGGCATACTTTTTTTCTTCTCATGCCACCATGTCTTCTCTCTGCCATGTTTATCTCCTCTCTTTAGAACGGTACATCTTCGTCAATTGCCTGGAATGAATCCGGCATCTCGTCATCAAAGCCGCCGCTTACGCCTGCTGGCTCAGATGCATGTGTCTGCTGTGGTCTTGGTGCGCTGCCCTGTGGTCTATCTCCCCATTCTAGGAATTCAACACGATCGGCAACAACATCAGTGGTGTAAACTGTAGCTCCGTCCTTATTGGTATAGCTTCCTGTCTGAAGTCTTCCCTGGACAGCTGCCATACGACCTTTAGCAAGATACTTCTCGCAGTTTTCTGCCTGCTTGCCAAATACAGTTACGCGTGGAAAGTCTGTTTCTCTCTCCTTGCCTGCACGAACGGGCCTATCAATAGCCAAGCTAAATGTTGCTACAGCCATCTGAGATGTGGTGTATCTAAGTTCAGGATCCCTTGTGAGTCTTCCTATTAGTACTACACTATTCACTATCTACACCTCTTTCTTATTCAGCATCCTTATTAACGATGATATGTCTCATGAAATCTTCTGAAATCTTGAGTCTTCTATCGAGCTCTGCTGGCAATGTTGGTTCTGCCTTGAAGTCGATGACAACATAGTAGCCCTCGTTCTTCTTCTGGATTGGGTAAGCCAACTTTCTTAGGCCCCAAACATCAACATTTCCTACTTCTCCTTCAGCTGCGATGATGCCTTTAACTCTCTCAACAGCTGCGTCCTTCTTCTCATCATCCAACATTGGATCGATGATGAACATTACCTCGTAGTTAATCATTTGTTTCACCTCCCTATGGTCTTAAATGGCGCTATTCCTATAGCGCAGAGATCGTATGCATAGTTACATACCCTAATATTATATACTAATTCACGTAAAAAACAAGCTTTATATCAAAATATCTTGGATTTATGCTTTCGAATCTGAACATTCCCCTATAGTATTTATATTTAACTGTATTTTAGACTTATTGAATGTAAATCAAGACAATGATATACTAAAGCTTGAAATAAACAAAACGGCTAAATCTAAATCTTTAACTCCCTATTTTAGGAGAAAACGCATGTCGAACGTACAAGTAAATTCATCAGCTATGGAGACTCAAACATTTCAGGCTGGTTCGGAAAATAGAATAGAGTATTTTGATGGACTCAGAGCCTTTGCAACAATAGCAGTAATAATGCTACATGTTTGTGCATCTAATTGGTATACTTGGCCTGTAACGGCTTCCTCATGGATCACATGTTCTTTTTATGATAGCGTTGTTAGATGGTGTGTTCCTTGCTTCATAATGATTAGTGGCGCACTATTCTTAGACAAAAAGATTAATTTGAAGCGTCTGTATTCTAAAAATATCTTTCGCATTGTTGTTGCCTTCATATTTTGGTCAGCTATTTATACTTTTGTGCCTAGTCTAATTAACAATGGAGAAAACAAGCTGCTTACATTCCTCGAAGGGCACTATCATATGTGGTTTTTATTTACCATTATTGGACTATATATAATCTCACCTATATTTTCGGGGGTCAAAGGGAATATAAATGCTTTAAGATATACAATAGTATTCATGTTCATATCAGCCATACTTATACCAAATGCAGTTGCAATACTAGGCTTATTTATGCCTAATTTTTCTGTAACACTCGGTCAATATCTAGGTAAATTTGGTGGGGGGGGGAGTGAATTCTTTAATGTAAGATTCATTTTTTACTTTGTTTTAGGGTATTATTTAAACTCCATTAACCTTAGTCGTAAGATGAGAATTTTAATATATATCTTCGGTATTTTAGGCTTTATAACGACAATAGTTTGTACCATCTACTATTCAATACGCACAAATATTCCAAACGATTTTTTCTACGCCTACCTATCGATTAACGTTTTACTTGAATCAATTGCTGTATTTGTATTTCTTAAGTACAACTTTAATTTAAAGAACTTTGGTAAGACGGCTAGAACTATTATTATTTTCATATCAAAGTACAGCTTTGGCATATATCTAGTTCACCCACTATTTATCGAGCAAGCAAAATATCATTTCAATTTCACTATGCTTCCATTTAGCTCAGTAATTGGAATTCCAATTCTTACTGTCTTATATTTAACTTTATCTGTCGTAGCTGCATACATTTTAAGCAAGCTCCCGGGGATAGGCAAGCTCATAGTATAAAAAAGATGCTATTCGTAATAGATAGCATCCTTTTACTTTGCCTATATTGATTAAAATTATATTATCATTACCAACTAGCCTCTTATATAATTTGCTATTTCATCGCTGATTGAAAGCTTCCCACCTAGTAAAATCAAACTCTTAGTTCCATTTTCTGAGACAAATTTTTTCGCATTATAAGCATCTGTAAAATCTGGTCCCACGAGTATAACTGGAACTCCGATGTCCTGATTGAAAGCTCCGCCTACAAGGGCGTCTGGGAAGTTGAGTCCCGAAGCTAATATAACTCTATCTGGATGACCTTGGAAAAGATTTTCTGCAATCAGTCTTGATGTCTCGAATCTATCCGATCCTGCAAGTCTTACAGTATCCCCTGTGAATTCATCGCGTACTTCCTTTGGAACTGCCTTATCTCCTCCAATAAAGTATACCTTTAGCGGGTTTATTGTTGAAAGATAGTTCTTTTGACTTGCACTAAGTTTATCATCAGCTAGCAAAATAGGTCTATTTGCTGCAGAAGCCGAAACCGCATCGGGGAAGTTCAAACCTGAGCATACAATAAGCTCTTCACCATGCACTCTCGCTTCCTTTAGGATCAAAAGATTAGTCTCAAATCTATCAGAACCTCCGATTCTCTTAACATTAATCCCCTGAAGCTTCTGCTCTAAGCTTGCTGGAACAGCACTTGTCTGTCCTAAAATATATACTGTACCATTAGGTTCAATACTATTCTTTATATACTCAGCAGTATTATCTACTTCGTATTGGTTTGTCAAAAGCATAGGAGCATTTTTGGTGAAAGCTAGGTAGTTGCCTGAAAGCGCGTCTGGATAGTTATCGCCTGATGCAACTACTATGTTTTTGAACTTTGATTCACCCTTATTTAGTTTCATTTGCTCAGCAACAGCGTAAGCAGTCTCATATCTATCGCTTCCTGCAAGTCTTATCTGTTTGTTAGCATCAAAATTTGCCTGGGCTTTTTCTAGATTTTCTCTTGCTTGCTTTGTTCTCTGAATAGCTGCGTTTACTGCTGCATTACTATCGGTTCTGCTAGCATTAGCTAGCTCGGCTTCCTTCTTTGCGATTTCATCGTCTATTTCGCTTTGACGCTTTCTAATCTCGTTCTTAAATTCCTCAAGACTTAGGTATGTTTTATTTGTATTTAGTCCTCCGAAGCACTGCTCGCTTGTCGGCGAACCTTTCTTAAGGTTATTCACAGTCAACCCTGTGATTTTGTGTGCATCACTCATCAAAGATTTATAATGAGCTATCTCATATTCTGAGCCATATGCACCAGTTACGTACTTCTGTCTCTCCATATCAAACCAGAAATTGAAAGGATCCCTATAAATCAGAGCTAGATTTTCGCTAGATCCTGAATTGAATATATTTGACATGAATGTGCGTTGTGATGAAATCAGTGCCATGAAGTAGTCGTGATTAATATACCCAGTCTTTTCGTACTGTACAGTAAATAATGCGTTGCTTACCGCAGAAAACATCATCAAATCTGCAGACACCTTAAGATCTCCATTTGGTACCGCTGGTAGCTGAGGTCTAATTGCAGATGATGTATCATATGATCTAATATCTGGATTTCTCCTAATATCATTTGCCATCTGCATAAGCTCGATGGATCTGTTGATATTATCGAATGAAAGAGACTCCTCTACAAGGGATTTCACCTTTGCCTTATCAGCTGCAGTGAGGTTTAGCCCCACCAAACTAGGTTCTGTATCTAGGAACTTGAGGAGCTTATCTATTGTCAAAGCACTTTCATACTGGTTGCTTCGATTCTCTAGAAAATAATTTACTGTATATGCTCTAGATTCCTTTAGACGTTCTAATTCCGCCTTGATTTCTTCAGCATACTTAACATTTCCATTTTCTTCTCTTACCTGTTTTTCGTTTTCCTGAGCTGCTGCAAACTCAGCCTTTGCTTTTTCTAATGAAAGTCCTAGAACATGCTCATTATCATCGTAGCTCGCTGACAGGCTTATATGTGGCATTGACTGTGCCATTGCTGAAACCGCCGGCATCAAAGCAAATACTAGACATGTCAGAGTCAAAATGATTCTACTTGTAATTTTTCTTTTCATCTGTTTTCCTATTTCCATAATATATCTGGATATAGGCCCTTGTCCTTCATTGAACGAAGTGCGCTGACAACGCCCTGTTTATCCTCTTTGTAGGTTACACCGTACCATTTATCCTGTGATGTCAAAACTTTGACAGTAGCCTTATCCTCAGCTAAAAGCTCAGATACCACACCCGGAAGGAAATATTCTGCCTTTAGCGGATTTTCAATTACGCTAGTCTCAAAGAATTTTGGAAAATTCCTCTCAAGTTCATTCATCATAGACTTTGTAAAGCCCCAGAAATTCATCGAAACTATTGTATCACCTGAAACCTCTGTCCAAGTTTGCCCGTCATCTTCGGTAAATGCAACTGCATCGCCTCTTCTCATAATCTTTGTTCTTTCAACGACAGACACAAGTTCATGCTTTTCATCAACTGTGCAAATACCTCTTGCTACATGGCCGTTTTCCGTCAAAGTCTTATCTAGCCTATATCCAACCATGGAGTATCTATACTTATCGTCATCCTTTGCATTCTCAAGAAAATCGTACATGGTCTGGAATGCTCCTGCGCCGTAGTAGTCATCTGCATTTATTACAGCAAAAGGTGCATCTATGAGCTTGCGGGCTGCAAGCACCGCATGTCCCGTACCCCAAGGCTTTTCACGTCCCTCAGGAATCTCACAGCCCTCTGGAATATCAGCTATATCCTGGAATGCGTAGTGAATGTTTAAGTGCTTTCCGCTTCTTTCATCTATCAAAGCCCTGAAGTCCTGCTCATTCTCCTTCTTGATTATGAAAACAATCTCCTCAAAACCTGCCATCATAGCATCGTAAAGAGAGAAATCCAAAATTATCTCGCCCTCATCGCTTATTGGATCTATCTGCTTTAGTCCTCCATACCTGCTTCCCATACCTGCTGCCATTACTATAAGAGCGGGCTTATCTATCTTCTTTGTGGATATACTCATAATTTACCTCTCCTCTTGATTCAAACAATAGTATTTAAATTATATCATATGATATAATAATCTCAAAGGAGACTAAGATTTATGATTAAAAATATGAAAGACGCCGAAAGGGATGCAGCTTTTAGAGTCGCCGATGCCATGTGCGCTGCTGCTCACACTGCCCCAAAGGCAAATGGACTAGACAAGATTAGAACCCTGATAGTTTCAGGTGAGGATATAGAACCTTTAGCAAAAGAAATGGAAGTGGCTGGCAAGGAATACGGACTTGAATTCTTTTGCCGCGACGCAGACAACATAAGAAACAGCCACTGCGTCGTTCTAATTGCCGCTATGGGAACAGCCAGCGGCGTTCCACATTGCGGCATGTGCGGTTTTGAGAACTGCGCTGAAATGAGCAAGGCTGACGCCTGTTGCTCATTCAGTGCGACGGACCTCGGCATCGCCATAGGCTCGGCTGTCGCACTTGCGGCCGATAACCGCATCGACAACCGCGTCATGTACTCCATCGGCCGCTCAGCGCTTAGGCTCAAGCTCTTCGCCGATAATGTTAAGCTTTGCTATGGAATACCTCTGTCTACAGGGGCGAAGAGCAACTACTTTGACAGAGCGCCAGGCTCCGTGCTGCTGTAGCTTTTGCTCTGTCACAGTTTTGCCCGCAGGGCAAAACGCACTCTAATCAGAGGCAAATCTCTAAGGATTTGCTCACTAATACACAAGAAAAAAACTCCGCGGACTTCTTACTGCATAGCAGTGAAGTCCTGCGGAGTTTTATTTACTCTTTATCTTGTTGAGCTTAAGATTTATTTCTCTTCGAAAACGTCCTTGCCCATTCCGCAGATAGGACATGTCCAATCCTCAGGAAGATCTTCAAATGCTGTTCCTGGCTGAATTCCGTTATCTGGATCACCTACTGCTGGATCGTACTCATAACCACATGCACCACATACATATTCTTTCATCTTTTTTCTCCTTTTTGTTCTTAATTTTATTCTTTATATTTATCATTAACTATAACGATTTAACAAATAAATTTTAATTGCTGTAGTCAGATTTGTAAAGAAATCTGCCTCTGTTGCAACTGGATCCAGCTTCTCCTGGATCTTGTTTATCCTGTACCTAATGGTATTTTTATGGCAAAACAACTTACTCGCTGCCAGATTCGCATCGCCACCAGCAAAGACATATGCTATGCCAGTTTGCAAGAGCTCATTATCCTTGCCATCCTCCTCAAGTATTGGCTTTAGGTAGTTATAGGCGAAGTTTAAAGTCTCTTTATCACCTGAATAGTGTGCGATTAATTTGTATATACCCACATTTTCGTAATACTTAACTTTTTCATCTTCAATTTTTGCAATTATTTCTGCCCAATATGCTTCTCGAATCAAATCCGTTATGCACTCAGGGTCTGAATCTATTCTACTCCAGCCCTTATGAGCCTCGCTAATCATCTCAAGGCTAAGGTTGTAGAAGGAGGCAATTTCATAAATTGTGTTTACAAATATATCTCTCTTGTCTTCTTCCTGTGCTATAACAATTATCAACCTCTCGTTATAAATACCTATGAAGACATGCCTTTTTATATACTGACCAACTATTGAAAACTTCAGCTTTTCCTCTATAGATTTGACATCCTTTACGCCTATGCAAAGAGCCGAAGCGTAGCAATATCTATCGTTCATTATTTGATTTATAATTGGAGTTTCCTCACGGCTGCCTTTAATGACCGACTCTAGTATTAGACTTTTGATAGATTCACTATGGTCTTTTAGGTTTGCACTGTTTATCTCTAGAATTATATTCTCCATGTAAACATCGCTCTCAAAGACAAATATAGGAAAATTCATTGCATCTGCGATTTCTAGAGCTTCCTTTGGAAGCGTTTTGAACACGACAGGCTTATATGCAAGTGCATGCACATCGCACTGGATCAGCTTCTTAATGGAATCAACGACTAAATCAGGTCTTCCCTTTGCGTAGATAAAGCTTGTGAGAACTAGGCTGTTTCCATCAAAAGCTCTCTTCTGCCTGTAGTTTTGTCCCTCGTCATCAAACTCAAAGTCGAGGATTTCCGTACAATCTATGGTCTTATCAAGTCCACCAGCACCTGCTACAAGCTTAAAATTTTTAGTTGTCTCTAGCTTTGATAACATACTAATCTTAAGAGCCATTACCTATCCTTTCACCACGCATCAGTCTTCGCTTCTGCTATCAAATTTTTCAAATGAGTAAATCATCGCTACAAGCACTGCAATTCCAAGGCTCCAGCCACCAATGATGTCCGTAGGGTAGTGAACACCGACATAGACCCTGCTGAATCCAATCAAAATTGTAAGTAGTCCAAGTCCAAACGACAGCAGCTTCGCAAGCCGTCTGTTTTCACAATACCTCAGAAGTAAATATATCAAGATTCCGTAGCTCACAAGACAGTTCATCGAGTGTCCACTTGGAAATGAGTATCCGCCCTGCTCAATTAGTCTTAAAGCAAGATCTGGCCTTGGTCTTTGGAAAATATACTTCATTATCTGGTAAAGTGCAGTCGAAGAAAGTGCTGCTAATGCAAACTTAACTCCGTACTTTTCCCTTAGCGATTTTATCAAAAGTAATATAATGCCAAGTATGATAACTACATACCTATCACCACTGTGTGTTATTAACCTCCAAAATACCGTCAGCTTATCGCTTCTCATACTGTAAACTCGGTAGCGCACGGCATCGTCAAAACCATCTAGATATCCCGTCTGAACGCCTATTGCAACCCCGATGAAAACAAAAGTAGCTATAAATACTATTAATCCATATATCTTAAATTTATTATTCTTCATATTTATCCCACACCTTTTCATATATTATAACCTAAAATATGGATATTACCATATCATTTATGGTATATTATTATGGAGTAAAATCGGAGGTTTAAAGTGAACAAAATAAGAAATTTAGGTGCAATTTTATTCCTAGTTTGGTCAGGAATAAAGTTTTTGCCTCTTAGAAGAAAAATAAAAAAGGCAAGAGCAGCTGGTAATCAAGCAGAAGAAACTAGACTAATAGCTGAAGTTACAGCAAGATGGTCTGCATATGTATCCAAGCATTTTGATATAAGATACGAGGTAATCGGCAAGGAAAATCTTCCAGAGGGGCCTTGTGTATTCATCGCAAACCATCAGGCATACTTTGATATAATGGCAGTTCTATACGCTGTAAGTGGCAAACAGACTGGATTCATTGCAAAGAACGAGTTCAGCAAGGTTCCACTACTAGGCAAGTGGATACGTGCAATCAGAGGACTTTTCATCAAAAGAGGAGATGTTAGAGAGAGTCTCAAGATCATAAACGAGGGTGCAGAACTAATAAACAAAGGTTTTTCTCTTGTTATTTTCCCAGAGGGAACACGTAGCCAAAAGCGTGAAATGGCAGACTTTAAGCCAGGAAGCTTCAAGCTAGCAACTAAGGCCAAGGCTCCTGTTGTTCCAATTGTAATTGACGGAACCTATAAGGTCTTCGAACAAAAGAGGAAAGTATCAAAGGGTGAAACAGTCAGAGTTACAATTCTACCTGCTATAGATACAGCAACTCTTGATAGAAAATCTCTCGCAGCTCTCCCAAACCAGATTGAGGAAGCAATAAAAGAGCGTCTAGCTGCTGATGCAAATTAGGATATTAAAATGCCGATAGTGTTCATAATTTTAGTTTTACTTTTCTCAGCCTTATTTGTATGGCTTGTAAGCTATAATTTAAGGTCATATGATAGAAAAACGCGAAAAAATTACCTTATACTTGCGACTTTGACGGTAATTATACTAGAATCATGCCTTACTTTACTAATAAGTGAGAGTTTTGACATTATTTTTGACAAAAATATAGGATATATATCTAAATTACTCTGTTTTCTTGTAGTTTTATTGGTATTTACCATAGTATATCTATATATTTTCTTGCGCAAGCTATGGAATATAAAGAATCCTAGATCAGCTAAAATCAGATTTGAGAAAAAGAAATCTACTGAAAGGGGCGTGAGAAGTCACATAAGTATATCGCATATAGATGGACTTCCCATCAAAGAATCAAGTAAAGGATTTCTATTATCACCAAATAAGATATCAATTACAGCAGGAACTCATATGATTATGGTTCAAAGGATAGACTACCTTACTAGACAATGCAAACCGCTGGTTCTATTTGAAAAAGAATTCGAAATGAATTTTAATAGAGACTCTATATACTACATTAAAAGCGACGATAGTAAGAAAACATTCGAAATAAAAGAGAACTAAAAAAGCTGTTACTCAGATTAACTGGGTAGCAGCCTTTTTGATTACTTGTTTTCTATCGCGTCTATCGCTTTGATTACTGCGGATCTAAATCCGTTTTCTTCAAGCGATGTCACGCCTTTGATTGTTGTTCCTCCTGGTGAGCAAACCGCATCCTTCATAGCTGCCGGGTGCGCTCCTGTAGCCATTTGTAGCTCGCCTGTTCCTGAAATAACCTTAGATGCAAGCCTATATGCCACATCTCTCTTGAGTCCGTACTTAACTCCTGCATCTCCGAGAGCTTCTATGAACATCGCAACAAAGGCAGGTCCACAGCCACTCATAGCTCCAGCAACTGAAAACACCTTGCTCTCTATGAATTCGACTGTCGCAACAGTTTTAAAAATGCCCATAAAGCATTCTAGCTGCTCTGCCTTGAGTCTATGATTATCCTCGCATAAAAGAATACCTTCGCAAATCGAAATCGGAGTATTTGGCATCGTTACAATGTAGTTATACTCACATCCTAAAAGCTTTTCATAAAAATCTGCATTACAGCTTGCTGCAATTGAAACTATGATCTTTCCCTTAAGCTCATTCTTTACTGGCTCAAGTACTTTTTCGACCATATTTGGCTTTACTGCAACCACAATCATATCTGCATTCTTTACTAATTCTTCGGCATTCTTGCAAGCCTTAATCTGTCTTGATTCCGCTTCCTTGAGTAGCTTATCCCAATTATTTGCACACGCAAATATATTAGATGTACTTACTGCTTCTACTTTGATAAGCCCATCACAGATTGCGCTACCCATGTTACCAAATCCTATAAACCCAACCTTTGTCTTGCTATCCATATTATTCCTCATCTACCTGAACAGTTCCGCTCTGAACTTTCCAACTATGTTCTTCTCTGCTCTTGATACCGTCATCTGCGATATTCCAAGGCTCTTAGCTATCTCTGACTGAGACTTGTTGTTTATGAATCGTTCGCGGAATATGAATTTATACTGATCATTGAAGGTGTTTACGACCTTGTTAATTATTTCTGCCGTCTCTATTTGGTCATACCCGTGTTCATTAAAACCGGTATACTTCTCTAAAAATGCATTTTCTCCATCCTCGCCAGCCTCATCAAAGGTCTTATCTAGCGAGTAGGTTCCATAAGCATGCGAACTTTCTATAGCCTCGATTATCTGTTCCTCTGTGTAACCAGTAAACTCAGCTATCTCTGCTACGGTAGGTGTTCTGTGCAGCTCGCTGTTCAGCTTATCCTTTGCATCCTGTACCTTGGCTGCTATTTCCTTTAGCCTTCTCGGAACCTTAAGACTCCACTGCTTATCACGGAAATATTTCTTTATTTCACCAAGTATGGTAGGTGTTGCAAATGAGCTGAACTCAAATCCCTTTGCTGGATCAAATCTCTCAACCGCAGCTACCAAAGCAAGTGCTCCAATCTGATATAGATCGTCATATTCCACACCTTTGCTAAGATATTTGCGTATCAAAATATCAACCATGTAGAGATTTTTTTCTACGATTGCATTTCGTTTTTCAATTGTCGGGTTTTGCTTGTAATCTTCAAACAATTCCTGATCTATCATTTTTTCTTCACCATACTGATAAACTTATGATTATCTTCATCGCGTCCAAATTCAACTTCGTCCATGAGTGATTTGATCACGATTATACCAATATCACCGTCCTTAGGACAGTGTAAACAGGTCTTTTTGACCTTTGCTAGCGTGTGCTTTTCACACGCATCTACTACCTTAATCTCTAGGTATCCCTCATCCATCTTAAATGATATTTCGTACTGATCACTTAAGCCCTGCTCTCCATGACACGAAACATTCTTGCACGCTTCTGAAACAGCCATCTTTATGTCGTCTGTGTCTTCGAGATTAAATCCTGCCATTGCCGCAATTGAGCTTGTTGTGAGCCTTACCATAGTCATATATTCTGGTTTGCCAGGAATGATAATTCTTAAATTATCCATCTTCTCCTCCATGTAAAAGCCTGTATGCAGTTTACACCACATACAGGCTTATTATAGCTTATTGACTCAATAAAATCAAAGGTGAATATCTACTTTACTCGATATCCAAATTAAGCCTTATAGACTAATCTGCTCCTCTGTTTCATTTGATGTGCTTGCAGAACTCTCTTCTACCTCATCCTCATCGTCGCGTATAGCCTTTGCTATTGCAACAATTTTGCTTCCCTCATCGACCTTCATGATCTTAACACCCTGGGTTGCACGTCCTAGGATAGAAACTTCGCTAGCTCTTATTCTGATAATTATTCCGTCTGAGTTAATCATCAAAATTTCGTCGCTTTCATCAACAACCATAGCTCCGATAAGAGCACCAGTCTTGCTGAACTTAGCCTTGTCGTAAGTCAAAAGACCCTTTCCGCCACGAACCTGAATCTTATACTCCTCAACAGGTGTACGCTTACCAAATCCGTTTTCGGTTACAACCATTAGCTGCTGTTCTGGCTCAACTAGTTCCATAGAAACTACTTCATCATCCTTGTCTAGCTTTATAGCTCTTACACCGCTAGCAATTCTTCCCATAGGTCTAACGTCCTTTTCGGAGAAACTTATGCACTTACCCTTCTTGGTAACGATGATGATATTGTTGCTTCCTGTGGATTGTTTAATTGCGATGAGTTCATCCTCATCCTTTAGATTTATTGCAATTAAGCCAGTTGTTCTCTTTGTATCAAACTCGTTAAGAGCAGTTTTCTTAATCAAACCGTTCTTAGTAATAGCAATCAGATACTTATCCTCTGAGAACTCCTTAACAGGAATAACTGCCGTAATTCTCTCCCTCTGGAGGAGATTTAGGAAGTTAATCGCAGGTGTTCCTCTCGCTGTTCTCGTAGCTTCTGGAATCTCGTAAGCCTTAATCTTATGAGCCTTTCCTGTATTTGTAAAGAACATTAGATTATCGTGGGTTGAAGTCATTACAAGGTCCTTAACAAAGTCGTTATCACGAGTTGTAACGCCTGTAATTCCCTTTCCTCCACGCTTCTGAGCCTTATATGTATCAGCTGGAACTCTCTTAATATATCCGAGGTGAGTAAATGTAATTGTTACATTTTCCTCTTCAACAAGGTCTTCCTCATCGAATTCTCCCTCGTCTCTAACAATCTGAGTACGTCTCTCATCGCCATACTTATCTCTGATTTCTGTGAGCTCGTCCTTGATAACTCCCATCAAAAGAACTTCGTCTGCAAGGAGTGACTTATAATAAGCAATTTTCTTCATCAGCTCATTATACTCATTCTCAATCTTCTCGCGCTCTAGTCCCTGGAGTCTTGCAAGTCTCATGTCGAGAATTGCCTGCGCCTGGATATCTGAAAGACCGAAGTTTTCCATCAGATTTTCCTTAGCATTGCTGTATGACTCACGAATAGTTTTGATTACTGCATCGATATTGTCTAGAGCAATTCTTAATCCTTCTAAGATGTGAGCTCTTGCCTCTGCCTTTGCTAAATCAAACTTTGTTCTTCTTGTAACTACTTCCTTTTGGAACTTTACATACTCCTCAAGGAATCTCTTAAGTGTTAGAACTTCAGGTTTTCCGTCTACAAGTGCAAGCATAATCATGCTGAAGCTATCCTGTAGCTGAGTGTGCTTATAGAATCTGTTTAGCGTAATCTGAGGATTTGCATCTCTCTTTAGCTCAACAACAATTCTAATACCTTCGCGGTTTGACTCGTCACGAATAGCTGAAACGCCTTCTACTTTCTTTTCCTTAACTAGGTCAGCCATCTTTTCGATAAGTCTAGCCTTGTTAACCATGTATGGAATCTCAGTTATTACAATCTGTGACTTTCCACGATCTGTCTCTTCAATTTCACAGCAAGATCTAACCTTAACCTTACCAGTACCAGTTCTGTAAGCTTCCTTCATTCCGGCTTTGCCGAGTATCTGAGCACCCGTTGGAAAATCTGGACCCTTTACAATTTTGATAAGTTCTTCTATGTCACAATCAGGCTCATCAATTACCTTAATTGTCGCATCTATTACCTCTTTTAGGTTGTGTGGAGGTATAGATGTTGCCATACCTACAGCGATACCATTTGATCCGTTAACAAGAAGGTTAGGGAATCTGCTTGGAAGAACTACAGGTTCTTTTTCTTCGCCGTCAAAGTTATCTCTAAAATCAACGGTTTCCTTATCGATATCTCTAAGCATTTCGAGAGCAAAAGGAGTCATCCTTGCTTCCGTATAACGCATAGCAGCAGCCGAGTCACCGTCCACTGAACCGAAGTTTCCGTGACCATCTACAAGCATATATCTTGTAGAGAAGTCCTGTGCAAGTCTTACCATTGCATCGTAGATTGATCTGTCACCGTGAGGGTGATATTTACCCATTACTTCTCCGACGATACGTGCAGACTTCTTATGTGGCTTATCAGGTGTTACTCCTAGATGTCCCATTCCGTAGAGAATTCTTCTATGTACTGGCTTTAGACCATCTCTTACATCTGGAAGGGCTCTGCCTACAATAACACTCATCGCATAGTCAATATACGATTTTTTCATTTCCGAATATATCTCGGTTTGTTCTAATCTTGTATCTTCTAAAAGATCTGACATTGTATACCCTCCCTTCTTAGATATCTATCTCTGCGTATTTAGCATTATCTTCTATAAACTTCTTACGAGGTGGAACTTTATCACCCATCAAAATAGTGAATATCTCATCTGCCTGAGATGCGTCATCCATCGTAATCTGTACAAGAGTACGGTTATTAAAGTCCATGGTTGTCTCCCAAAGCTGGTGGAAGTCCATCTCTCCAAGACCCTTGTATCTCTGAATATCTACCTTAGTCTTCTTTGTTGAAAGCTCAGCAAGTAACTTCTCCTGCTCAGGTTCTGAATATGTGTAGTAAACATCCTTACCCTGTTTGCTCATAAATAGAGGTGGCTTAGCTGCATATACATAACCTCCTTCTATCAAAGGTGTCATATGACGGAAGAAGAATGTCAAAAGCAAAGTTCTGATATGTGCTCCATCGACGTCGGCATCGGTCATGATAATTATCTTGTGATATCTGAGCTTGCTAGCATCAAAATTATCACCTACACCACAACCAAAGGCTGTAATCATATTCTTAATTTCTTCTGAGTTGAGAATCTTATCAAGTCTTGCTTTTTCAACGTTTAGAATCTTACCTCTAAGTGGAAGAACAGCCTGTCTTGAACGATCACGTCCCTGCTTTGCTGAACCGCCCGCAGAGTCACCCTCGACGAGGAATATCTCTGAAAGTGCTGGATCCTTCTCTGAGCAGTCTGCAAGCTTACCTGGAAGTGAAGTGCTGTCTAAAGCATTCTTTCTTTTTGTAAGATCTCTAGCTTTTCTCGCAGCCTCTCTTGCCCTTGAAGCTATGATACATTTTTCTATGATTATCTTTGCTTCCTGTGGATGCTCCTCTAAGTAAGCTGTTAAATTATCATTTGTCGCAGTTTCTACAAAACCTCTAACATCACTGTTTCCAAGCTTTGCCTTAGTCTGTCCCTCAAACTGTGGCTGAGCAAGCTTTACAGAAACTATGGCTGTAATACCTTCACGAATATCCTCACCGCTTAGTGCAGGATCGCTATCCTTAAGAATCTTTGACTTCTTAGCATAATCGTTTATTGCTCTTGTCAAAGCAGACTTAAGCCCAGCCATGTGAGTTCCGCCGTCTGTAGTATTGATATTATTTGCATATGAAAGTATAAATTCGTTGTATCTATCAGTGTACTGAAGAGCAACTTCAACTTCCATGCTATTCTTATTCTCTACCTCAAAATATATTACATCCTTGTGAAGAACTTCTTTATTTTGGTTAATGTAGTGAACATATTCCTTAAGACCACCCTCGTAGTGGAAAACTTCCTTCTTCTTAGGTGAAACTCTCTCATCAGTTATGGAAATCTTAATTCCTTTATTTAGGAAAGCCATTTCTCTAAATCTGTGCTGAAGAGTATCGTAATCAAATTCTATAGTCTCGAAAATCTCAGCATCAGGCCAGAATGTTGTCTTAGATCCTGTTGACTTTGATTCTCCAATAACCTCAAGAGGAGTAACTGTCTTACCTCTCTTGTATTCTTGCCTATATATTTTTCCGTTTCTCTTAATCTCTACAACCATATCTGTAGAAAGAGCATTTACTACGGAAGCACCTACACCGTGAAGTCCTCCAGATACCTTGTATCCTCCTCCGCCGAACTTACCTCCTGCGTGAAGAACTGTATGGATAACCTCAACCGCTGGAATTCCAAGCTTAGGATGATTATCAACTGGCATACCACGACCATCATCCTCAACCGTTAAAGATCCATCTTTATTGATACTTATCTTTATGTGTTTACAATATCCAGCCAATGCCTCGTCGACACTGTTATCAACAACTTCATATACTAGATGATGAAGACCTCTAGCACCGGTACTACCTATGTACATACCAGGCCTTTTTCTAACTGCTTCTAATCCTTCAAGTACTTGAATTTGCGCGGCGTCGTATTGAGTATTTACCTTTTCTTCTGTACTCATTTAATCCTCGCTTTCCTTCTACATTTTTTATCAAAACGATAGCATATATTATACAATAAAATCGTCTTTTTAACAAGTTTTTACTTCTTTAAAAGAAAAATTATTACGATATATAAAAAAATCGCCCTAAGGCGATATTTTTAATCTATAAAATATATATCAGTTTAATATATATATTATATAAGAGTTCCATTTTCAATATAGAAAATTTTTAGTTCATCAAATTTATCTTTTATATTTTGATCAAGTTCTGTTGTTGTTATGAATAATTGATTCTTTTTCATAGTATCTATGAGGAATTCCTGCCTATCAGCATCAAGCTCACTCATAACATCGTCTAATAGCAATATTGCATCCTCATCAGTTTTTTCTTTTATGAGGTTAAGTTCTGCTAGTTTTAGCGATAAAGCACAGGTCCTCTGCTGTCCTTGGGATCCAAAATTCCTCATATCTATATCATTTACAATAAATGAAATATCATCTCTATGAGGACCAACAGATGTATTTCTATTTTTTGAGTCATTTTTAAAAGAATTTTTTAGTTCTCTATATATAAAATCTTCCTGCTCAAGCAAACTTTCCTTTATTTCTACATTTGGCTCATATAAAATATCTAATTTTTCCTTGCCTCCTGTTATACCAGAATGTATCTTAGCGCTGTATTCACTTAGCTTTTTTATAAATTCTTTTCTTAGGAAAATTACCTCAGCTCCATACTTTGATAACTGAATATCCCAAAGATCTATTATGGAAGGCTCTAAATTATCCTCTTTTAGATAGGTATTTCTCTGTAAAAGAGATTTTTTATAGTTTGATAAACTATTATAGTATTTAGGAGAAATTTGACTTAGCTCCCTATCTATAAACTTCCTTCTCTTCTCAGGCTCATCCTTTACTATTTTTAAATCCTCTGGTGAAAATATAACTATCAAAATATTTTTTAATAGCTGTGAAGTCTTAGTTACATTTTTTCTATCTTTTTTTATAAATTTTTCAGAGCTTTTTTCACCTTTTCTTTTAATTGAAATTTCAACAGTTGTACTGTTTAATTCCTTTTCAGCCCATACCTTTACTATGGCATTATTTTCGTTAAATTTAACTAAGTCAAGATCTTTTGATGTACGAAAAGAACGACCTATTGCAGTTAAGTAAACTGCTTCTAATAGGTTCGTCTTTCCTTGAGCATTTTTTCCTAATATTAAGTTAACATTTTTGCTGAATTCTAGTTCTAAATTTTTATAGTTTCTAAAATTCTGCAGCTCTATTTTTTCTATATGCATCTTACATATTGGATAGTCTTACTGGAAGAACAAGATACTCGTAGCTTTCACCTTCTACAGGAGTGATTAAGCATGGGGATATGCTTGTATTAAACTTCATTACTATCTCTTCGTCACTTATAACTTTAAGTATATCTATGATATATTTAGCATTAAATCCTATATCGAGGTCCTCACCAGTCTTTTCTGCTAGTAAATCCTCTTTTACATTTCCTTCCTCTGAACGTGAAGTTATTGTAATAACATTATCCTTTATGGATAGCTTGATAAGATTGTTCTTACCTTCCTTTGATAGAAGTGAAGCTCTCTCTACACATTCCATAAGCTCTGATTTTCTAAGCTTTACATTTATTGAAGCTGTCTTTGGGATAATATCCTGGTATTTTATAAACTCTCCAGCTATTAATCTCATGATAACCTTGATGTTATCTATCATCAAAACAGCACTCTTATTATCTACTAATATTTTAATTTCTTCGCTCTCTGAATTAAGGCTTGTTTCTGAAATTATCTTGCTTATTTCATTCATTATTTTAGCAGATATAATTATTCTATGATCTTCTTTATTTACCATTTCTTCTGATGTAATAGCCATTCTATATCCATCTATAGCTACCATTTTGATGTTATCGTTAGATATTTCTAGAAGAATGCCTGTAATTACACCTTTTGTTTGATCAATACTTGCTGCAAAGGAAGTTTTTCTTATCATTTCAGCAAATTTTCCCTTATCAAAAGTTAATTCTTTTGCATCATCTTCTGTATTCTTTATGTTTGGAAACTCATCAGATGACATTCCTACTAGAGAAAACTCTGATGTTAGGCATTTAATAGTAATTTTTTCGTCTTCACAAGTAAATTCGATATCATTATTAGGAAGTTTTCTTACTATGTCACCAAATAGCTTTGCTGGAACTACAATAGAACCATCTTCTGAATTAGATACTTCCATCGAGTTTTCTATAGTTATATCCATATCAGATGCTGTAAAAGTTGCTATGCCTGAATTTATATTGATATTAATACCTTTAAGTGTAGGTATTGTTGTTCTTGAGCTTATAGCTTTAGATACAATATTGAGAGTTCTTGTTAATTCTAATTGATTACATGTGAACTTCATAAAAACCTCCTAAAAATGCAATTTTATTATTAACTTATATATAATAATATTAGTAATAAGGTCTGTGGAAACAGTGGATAACTATGTTCAGCCCTGAAATTACTTAATTTTTTATCCTCAGTTATAGAAGTATAAGCCTGTGGATAAGATGTGGATGAATGAGGATAAGTATTATATAACTTTTAATTCATCATTTAGCTGATCAATAACCTCTCTTAGTTCTTTATTATCTTTTAAATCATCTTCTATTTTGTCGCAGCCGTGCTTAACAGTAGAATAATGTTTATCACCAAATAGCTTTCCTATCTTAGGAAGAGATAAATCGGTGTGGATACGACATAAATACATAGCAATTTGTCTAGGATAAGCAAATTCACTCTTTCTACTATCAGATTCTAAGTCAGAAACCTTGATATTATAATACTTTGAAACAGTTGACTTAATCTTAGCAGGACTTATATTTCCACCTATTGATACAACATCTGTAAGACAAGATTTAGCAAGACTCATATCAATCTTCAAATTGCCCATCTGTGCAAAGGCATGAATTCTAGTGAAAGCGCCTTCTAATTCTCTGATGTTATCTTTGATTTTTTCGGAAATCATAGCTATTACTTGTTCAACATCATCATCTAACTCAACGTTAAAAAGTTCAGCTTTTTTCCTAAGTATTGCTACTCTAGTCTCATAGTCTGGAGGTGCTATTTCTGCAATCATATTCCAACCAAAGCGTGATCTTAATCTTTCATCAAGTTTAACTAGCTTATTAGGTGGTTTATCTCCAGATAATATAATTTGTTTATTATCCTCATGTAATGAGTTAAATGTATGAAAGAATTCCTCTTGAATACCTTCTTTGCCTTCTAAAAACTGAATATCATCAACTAGTAGAACATCAGCTTTTCTATATTTAGATTTAAATTCAAAAGCCTTACCTTCCTGGAGAGCTTTAATAAAATCGTTTGTAAAGGTCTCAGAAGAAACATAGAGAATTCTCATATTCTCATTATTTTCTAATAGGTATATTCCTATTGCATTAAGTAAATGTGTTTTACCTAATCCAGATTTACCATATATAAATAGAGGATTATAGGCAGAAGACGGATTTTTTGCAACTGCCATACATGCTGAATAAGCATAGGTATTGCTATTTCCTACAACAAAATTATCAAAGGTAAATTTAGGATTAAAAATCTTCTCTTTACTTGAATAGAAATTAAGATTATATGCCGTAGATTTCTTAGTATCATCTATTACCTTGTTGTTTTCTTTATATTCAAATTCAGGTTTAATAACAACACGGTAACTTTTACCTAAAACTGACTTTAGGGAATCCTCAAAAACATGATTATATCTTCGGTTTAAGATATTAGAAGTAAACTCTTTATCTGTTGATAATTCAACAAGATTAGGGTTTTCTAAAATATTATGTATCTTTACTTTTGATATAAATGAATCATATGTAGCTTGAGTAACATTGCTTTTTATATCAAGAAGGACTTTTTTTATGATTTCTTCTTTATTCAATTATAATGCCTCCCTAAAAATGATATAAATATATTGTATAGAATAATTAGATTTAAAACAAGGTATATTGAATGGGAACTTTGAAAAATTTTTGATAAAAAAATATGTTTTTTAAAAAAGTTATCCACAGGTTATTAATAAAAAGAGATGTTTATTTTGTAGTTATAAAAAGAGTTATCCACATATAGAGGATAACTTTATCATAATTATCCACATATAGCTTTTAGGCTCAAAACGTTGAAAAATTCAAATCTTGTATTGACATAGAATGTATATCAATATAAAATAATTTTGTATGCGTTTTTGAAATTTAGAAGATGCAGGTAAGTTTACAAAAGAGGAGGTAAAAACAATGAAACAGACATTTCAGCCTAAGAACAGGCAGAGAATGAAGGAACACGGCTTTAGAAAGAGAATGGCTACTAAGAATGGTAGAAACGTTCTAAAGAGAAGAAGAACTAAGGGAAGAAAAAGACTTTCAGCTTAGTAAGTGTTTTAGTATGTTGAGACCTAATGTAATAAGAAAAAAGTCCGATTTTGATAATATCTACAAAAAAGGAAATTCTGTAGGAGATAGGTACATAGTACTGTTCTGGAGAAAGAACCACTTAGCCTATAATAGAACTGCTTTTTTAGCAAGCAAAAAAGTAGGTAATAGTGTGAAAAGAAATCGTGCAAGAAGACTGATGAAGGAAGGATATAGATATCTTTGTGATGGATTGGATTTTGGCTACGATTTTATATTCATAGCCAGAAATACTATTAACGATAAGAAAGAGGATGATGTAAAAAGATCAATTTCCTCAGCTTTGAGAAAGGCTAAAATAAAGAAAAATGTTTAGATTTATTGGTAAGATTGTTTCATTCTTCATGATAAAGCTAATTAGATTCTATCAGCTTTTTATATCTCCGCTATTTCCAAAGACATGTAGATTCTATCCAACTTGTTCTGCTTATTGCATACAGGCGCTACAGAAGTACGGACCTATTAAAGGCAGTTACTTAGGTATTAAACGAATTTTAAAGTGTCATCCTGGTAATCCAGGAGGTTACGACCCTTTAAAATAACGGAGGAATTTAGTATATGGCTTTATTTAATTTCTTAGCCAAACCGTTTAGTATACTGCTCGCTTTCTTTTATAACATAACGGGACATTATTGGTTAGCAATTGTCCTCTTGTCAGTTTTGATAAGAGTAGCAATGTACCCACTATATAAGAAGCAGATTCTTTCAACTTCTGGCATGGCAGATATGCAGCCAAAGATGAACGAAATCAAGAAAAAGTATGCTAATGACAGAGACATGATGAACCAGAAAATAGCTGAGCTATACAAGGAGTCAGGTTTTAACCCAAGTGCGGGTTGTATGCCTATGCTTGTTCAGTTCATAGTTATTTCGGGTCTTTTTATTCTGCTTAGAAATCCTCTTAACTATGTCAATGATGAAAACATGGTATTCGCTGTACACGAGTCTTTCCTTTGGATTAAGGATTTATGTCAGCCAGACCCATGGATTTTGCCAATACTTTCGGGTATAGCAACATTTTTCTCTTTCTCAATGTCACAGCAGAACCAGCTCGGACAGCAGGGTTCTAATATGGGCATGGGAATGATGAAATATATATTCCCTATCATGATAGTTTGGTTAGGAAGATCATATCCAGCAGGCCTTGCAATTTATTGGTTTATCAGTAACTTTACTCAGATATTCTTTAACATTAGATTCAATAAGTTGAGAAAAGAATTGAAGGCAAAGGATAAAAAGGGTAAAAAGAAGAAAAAATAATTAGTATTCACGTACACTCATTGGAGGAATCTATAATATGAAAGTTTCGGAAAAATGGGGAACCGATGTGGATACCGCAGTTGAACTTGCTTTGCAGGAATTAAATGCAAGCAAGGAAGAGGTAGACATAGAAGTACTCGAGCAGCCTTCAAGAGGATTTTTTGGAATAGGATCAAAGCTTGCGCTCGTTAGAGTAAGCCTTAAGGATAAGGAAGAAGAGCTCAAGAAAGAAGATGATAAGCAAGAATTTGCAGAAGAAGTACAAGAAATATCCACTGAAGATGCAAATGTAGATAGTGATAAAACTTATGAGGATAATTCAGAGGTAAGACAGAAATCACCATCGCATAAGAAAAAGAAGAAAAAATCTATGAGAAATGACAGACAACGCGATGATGAAAATCAGACAAGCGAACCTGTCATTCCAGAAATCGATATGTCTTCCCTAAATGATTTGGAAGAGGACAATGCAGCCTTTGTATTCCTAAAAGGTCTCGTAGAAGAGATGGGAATCGAGCTTGACGTTGTCGGTAAAACAGATGGGACAGATTTGTTCTTCCTCTTAGAAGGAAAGGACTCTGGCACCGTAATAGGCAAGAGAGGAGCAACTCTCGACGCAATTCAGTACTTGACTAGCCTTGTGGTAAATAAGGGTAACGGAGAGTATATTCGCGTAGTTGTTGATGCTGAGAATTATCGAGCAAAGAGAGAAAAAGCCTTGGAAAAGCTAGCTAAGAGACTAGCAGAAAAGGTAGTAAGAAGCCGTAGGCCATTCAAACTAGAGCCTATGAATCCTTACGAGAGAAAGATCATTCACGCAACACTACAAAAAGATCCGCGCGTTACAACAAAGAGTGAGGGTCAGGATCCATACAGAAGGATTCATATCGAACTTAAATAGTAGATTAGGCTGTCGCTTTGCGGCAGCCTTTTGTAATCAAAGGAAGATTTATGGAAAGTACAATAGCTGCTATAGCAACCTCTCCGGGAGAAAGCGGAATTGGAATTATAAGGATAAGCGGAGAAGAATCTCTAAATATCCTAAACAAAATATTTTATCCAGCGAGCAAGAATTTAGAGCCAAAGGATAATCATAGACAACTCATATACGGCCATATAAAAGACGAAAGAGGACACATTATAGATGAAGTTCTAGCTGTCTATTTTCCTGCGCCAAAGACCTACACAGCTGAGGATGTAGTAGAGATAGATTGTCACGGTGGAATTGTACCTTTATCGAATACACTTTCACTTGTCTTACGTTGTGGTGCTGATTTAGCAGAGCCTGGTGAGTTTACAAAGAGAGCGTTTTTAAACGGAAGGCTTGATCTAACACAGGCTGAAGCCGTAATTGATGTCATAAATTCAAAGACAAATTACTCTTTTGATGTAGCTATGGAGCAGTTAAGGGGAAGATTCTCGAAAGAGATAAATGAAATACGTAAGGAAATAACGGATGTTTTAGTTGATATTGCAGTTAATATTGACTATCCAGACGAGGATATAGAGTTTATACTTTATGATAAGCTAGAAAAAGAGCTTAGGCAAATAAAGGAAAAAATTGATTATCTCATAGAAAGCTCTGATACGGGTAGGATTTTGAGAGAAGGCCTTAATGTTGCGATTGTAGGCCGTCCAAATGTTGGAAAATCATCTTTGATGAATGCTATACTTAGAGAATCAAGGGCAATAGTGACTGAAATTCCTGGAACGACAAGAGATACGATAGAAGAACTCATAAATGTAAGAGGAATTCCTGTAAATCTAATAGATACAGCGGGAATTAGGACTACCGATGATGTGATTGAACAAATTGGTATAGATAAATCAAAGAAGTCTTTGGAATCAGCGGATTTAGTTATATTTATGATAGATTTGACATCTGAGATTTCTGATGAGGACTACGATATTCTCAGTCAGGTAGATAAGTCGAAGCTTCTAATTTTGTTCAATAAGGCTGATCAGACCGCTAGAATAAAAGATGAAGATATGATTTCTTTTGCGGATGGTGCGCGCTATATGTTAACTTCTGTAAACGATAATAAATCGGTTGATGAGGTTGAAAATGCAATCTTTGAGAAGGCAGGTGGAAATCTCTTGTTAGGAAAAGAAAGCGAAACAGATAAGCTTGCAGGATCGCAAAAGATCAATATAGTTACAAATGCAAGACATAAGAACATGTTAGAAAGAGCAAGTGTTTCACTCGGAGAAGCTATTAATGCAGTCAGCGGAAATATTCCTTTGGAATTCCTAGAAATAGATATTAGAAATGCATATGAAGAGCTTGGATTTATAACAGGTGATTCTGTGCAGGATGATGTCATAGATGAGGTATTTAGTAGATTTTGTTTAGGTAAATAAATCTCAATCATATCAAAATGGAGAAATAGATGGACCAGTATTTAATGGGAAAATACGATGTAATCGTCATAGGAGCAGGGCATGCAGGCTGCGAGGCAGCTCTTGCAGCAGCAAGAATGGGAAGTAAGACAATTATGTTCTCTATCAATTTAGAGGCTATAGCTATGATGCCTTGCAATCCTTCTATTGGTGGAACTGGCAAGGGCCATCTAGTGAGGGAAATCGATGCTCTAGGCGGCGAAATGGGTGTAAATATAGATAAGACTTTTATACAGAGCCGAATGTTAAATACAGCAAAGGGTCCTGCAGTTCACTCTCTTAGAGCACAGGCTGATAAATATCAGTATCACCTTGAGATGAAGAAAACCATAGAAAAACAGGAAAATCTCTTTATGAAGCAGGATGAGATTATCGATATAATAATTGAAGATGGAAAAGCCTGCGGAGTTATCACAAGAAATCACGCTGTTTACAGGGCAAAGGCTATTATTATAGCAACTGGAACCTTCCTTCGTGGAAAGATATTTATTGGAGACAGTGCTTATTCAAGTGGACCAAATGGACTTGCACCTGCAAATGAGCTTTCTGATAAACTCACTGAATATGGAATAAAGCTAAGACGATTTAAGACAGGAACACCAGCGAGGGCACTTGCATCAACCTTTGATTATTCAAAGATGCTAGAGCAGAAGGGCGATGAGAAAATCGTGCCATTTTCTTTCCTTAACGACAAACTTGAGAAGGAACAGGTTTCATGCTGGCTTACATATACAAACAGCAGGACTCATGAGATAATCAGAGAAAATTTTAACCGTTCTGCTTTGTTTGGTGGACAAATTGAGGGAATAGGACCAAGATATTGTCCTTCAATAGAAGACAAGGTTAATCGTTTTGCCGAAAAAGAAAGACACCAGCTTTTCATCGAGCCAGAAGGACTTGATACAGAGGAAATGTATATCCAGGGAATGAGCTCAAGTCTTCCAGAGGATGTGCAGAGAGATTTCTATCAAAGTATAGATGGACTTGAGAATATAGTTATCACTAGACCTGCATATGCAATAGAATACGATTGCATAGATCCACTTGAATTAAAATTAAATTTGGAGAGTAGGGTAATTGAGAATTTATTTTGTGCTGGACAGTTTAATGGAAGTTCAGGATATGAGGAGGCAGCGGCTCAGGGTCTAATGGCGGGTGTGAACGCACATCTGGCAATAAATGGTAAAAATCCTTTTATTCTCGCGAGAAACGAGGCTTATATTGGCGTTTTAATCGACGATTTAATAACTAAAGGTACTAACGAGCCTTACAGAATTATGACGAGCAGAGCGGAATATAGGCTGCTTCTGAGACAAGACAATGCAGATGATAGGTTGACAGAAAAGAGTTATGAGATAGGACTAGCCTCAGAGGAGAGATTTAATAGACTTAAATCAAAGCAGGAGGAAGTTGCAAGAGAAATAGAAAGACTAAGCTCGGTAACGCCAACTGTAGCTGAAACAAATGCATATTTGGAAAAAATTAACAGTTCTCCAGTTGAGGGCAAAATCAACCTTGCAGATCTTCTAAAACGACCAGAGGTAACATATGAAAACCTGCTAGAAATAGACAAGGAAAGACCTGAAATGTCTGAGCATGCAAGAGCTCAGGTTTCAGTAGAAATCAAATATCAAGGCTATATAAAAAAGCAAATTCAACAGGTAGAGAAGTTCAAAAAACTTGAGAGAAAACCACTATCCAGCGATATAGATTACGAGCAAATAGATGGCCTCAGAATTGAAGCGGCGCAGAAACTTAACAAGATTAAGCCAGTATCTTTGGGACAGGCATCGAGAATTTCAGGCGTGTCACCAGCAGATATAAATGTGCTTCAGGTTCATTTAGAAAAGGAGAAGAGAATTGAAAAAGCAAAATCTTAAAGAAGAGCTTAAAGCTCTTTCGCTCCCTAGTGATGATGAAACCTTAAGACAATTTGAACTCTATATGAATGGCGTTCTTGAATGGAATGAAAAAATCAATCTGACTGCAATTACTGAGGAAGATGATTTTATAGAAAAGCATTATATAGATTCGTTAAATATTGCAAAGCTGGGATTATTAAAACCTGGTAGCAGGGTTATGGATCTTGGAACAGGTGGTGGATTTCCAGGAGTTCCACTAGCTATAGTATATCCACAGATAGATTTCATCCTAGCAGATTCACTGAACAAAAGACTTAAAGTAATAGACGAACTCTGTGGAGAAATCGGTATTAATAACGTCAGCACAGTTCATGGAAGAGCTGAAGATTTAGGGCAAAACAAAGAGTATAGGGAGAAGTTTGATTGCTGTGTTTCGAGAGCAGTGGCTAACCTATCAACACTATGTGAATATTGCTTACCTATGGTAAAACCAGGAGGATATTTTATTGCATATAAGACAGGATCGGCAGAAGAGGAAATCAAAAATGCTGAGAAAGCAATAAAAATTCTCGGTGGAGGAAAAGCAGAAATAATATCTTCGAACCATGAAAATATTGACCATTGCTTTGTAAAAATTAAAAAAGTGCAAAACACTGCAAGGCAATATCCAAGAAAAGCGGGAACACCGTCAAAACAGCCATTATAAGTACGATAGTAAAGAGAATGTTTCACGTGAAACATTCTCTGTTTTTATATAAAAAAGTGGAAAAAAAGCTCTATTTGGTATATAATAAATCAAGTCCATTTTTTGATTATGGAGGATAAGAAATTGGGAAAAGCAATAGCAATATTTAACCAAAAGGGTGGAGTTGGTAAGACAACCACAAACATCAATTTAGGCGCATGCCTCGCACTTTTGGGAAAGAAAGTTTTAATTTTAGATATTGACCCTCAGGGCAATACGACAAGTGGAATTGGAATTAAGAAAAAGAGTCTCGATTACACAGTCTATGACCTTTTGATTGAGGATGATTTTGATACCAAAAAAGCAATTCTACATACAAATATAAAGGGGCTGGATATAATTCCAGCAAGTGTAGATTTGGCAGGTGCCGAAATTGAGCTTGTTCAGATTGAGGGTAGAGAACAAAGGCTTAGAAAGGCTATAGATAAGGTAAGACAAAAGTATGATTACATATTCGTTGATTGTCCACCTTCGCTGGGTCTTCTAACTATAAATTCTCTGACAGCCGTTCAAAGTGTGCTCATTCCTATTCAGTGTGAGTTCTATGCACTTGAAGGTGTTAGCCAGCTTGTTAGCACAATCGAGATTGTTAGAAAGAACCTCAATAAGGAGCTTGAGATTGAAGGTGTAATTCTGAGCATGTTTGATGGACGTACTAACTTATCTGTTCAGGTTGTTCAGGAGGTTAAAAAGTACTTCGGGGCAAAGGTGTATTCAACGGTTATTCCAAGAAATATTAGACTTGCCGAGGCACCAAGCTATGGTATGGCCATAACAGAGTATGATCCTAAGTCAAGGGGAGCAGAAGCGTATAGAGAATTTGCTGAGGAATTCCTCGAAAGGGAGGAAGAGTAATGGCAACTAAGGGAAAGAAGAGTGGACTAGGCAGAGGCCTTGACGCGTTATTTGCTGACCGTGAAGTTGCGGTTAATGAGGACATTAAGCTTCCAGCTCAGGAGGAATCAGGCGACAGTGTCAAATATATAAATATAAATGACATTAAACCTAACCACGGACAACCTCGTAAGACTTTTGATCCTGAAAAGATAAGTGAACTTGCTAGATCAATAGAGGAACACGGAATAATCCAGCCACTAGTTGTGACCAAGGCTGAAGTAGGATATGAGATTGTTGCCGGAGAGAGACGCTGGAGAGCTGCAAGAGAGGCAGAATTAAAGAAGGTGCCTTGCCTTGTTAGAACTCTTACAGATGAAGAGAACATGCTTCTTGCAATAATAGAAAATATGCAAAGAGAGGATCTAAATCCTATAGAAGAAGCTGAGGGTTTAGAAAAAATGATTAAGGTTTACGGCTTTACACAGGACAAGGTTTCTAAGAGTGTAAGTAAGTCAAGACCTTATATTACCAATGCTTTGAGGCTTTTAAATCTCCCTGAAAGCGTAAGAAAAGAGGTTGCTGAAGGTAGACTTTCAGCAGGTCATGCAAGAGCTATTCTTTCAGCAGATAATTTCCAAAAACAGGAAGAACTTTGCAAGAGAGTTATAGCAGAGGGACTATCGGTGAGAGAGACAGAAAAACTCGCAAGCACCGAAAAACAGAAGAGAAATAAAGCTTTAAAGCGTGTTAAACCTAAGGAAATTCTCAGTGTAGAGAATGAACTCAAAGATATTTATGGTACGAAGGTAAATATTGAAGCAAAGGGAAAAGGCGGATCTATTCAACTCCACTACTACAGCATGGACGAACTGAACAGATTGATAGATATCCTCAGAGTTGCAAATATAAATTCGTAATGGAGAAGTAAAGATGACAGAAAAAGTGGCAAAACGCATTATATCAGCCGACCTTCCTATGCCGATGTGCATAGTAAATAGAGACGGTAAGGTAACCAGTGCGAACAGATTCATAGACAGAGTCTTTCCATACAAAGGGATAGAAGATGCCGATTTTTTTGCTCTCACAGGTATAAAGATAAAATCACTTTTAGATGGGGATAATAAGTATCTACTCGATAGAAACGGCCGAAAGTTTAGAGTGATTGCAGATAGCGATAAGAATGAATATGGCGATGATATCATCGTATTTTTCAGAGATGTCACAGGATACGAAGATCTTAAGAAGAAATATGTTTCTGAGAAAGTATGCGTATGTCGCATAAACGTAGATAATTATGACCAGTTTGCAGGTTCTGTAACACCAGAGACCGGTATGTCGGTAACTAGTCAGGTTGATCGCATCATTAGAAAGTGGGCATCTGATATAGATGCATCCCTTGATAAAATAAAGGATACGCTATATAACGTATACTTTCAGTACGGACATTTTAAAGAACTTGTAAACAATAAGTTTTCTATTCTAGATGACGTGAGAAAGATAGATACAGGAGCAGATTTTCCGCTGACACTTAGCATGGGCCTAGGAATAGGTGGTGCAAACATATTGGAAACCTCAGAGTATGCGGCGGCAGCGCTTGACCTTGCACTAGGACGTGGAGGTGACCAGGTTGTAGTCAAGGAGGAAGCCGAAATCAGCTACTTCGGTGGTAAGACGCAGTCCATAGAAAAAGGAAGCAAGGGTAAGTCGAGAATCATTGCTCATGCTTTGAGAAAACTTATCGAGCAGTCTAATCGAGTTTTGATTATGGGACATCAAAATGTGGACATGGATGCATTTGGGTCTGCACTTGGAATTTACAGAATGTGTATCAACAGCGGAACTGAGGCACACATTATTATTGACCAGGTGAATGATACTATGCAGGCTGTATATGATCAGGTTAGAGCGACGCAAAACTATAATCTTGATTCAACAGAGAAGGCTAATGCTTTGATAGAGTCAGATACTCTGCTAGTTATCGTAGATACGCAAAGACCAAGCTATTTAGAAGCTCCAGAGCTTTTGGATAAGACGGAGAGAATCGTTGTAATAGACCATCACCGAAGGGCTGAGGATTATATCACGGGAGCAACATTATCATATATTGAAACATATGCATCGTCAGCCTCTGAGCTTGTAACAGAGATGCTTCAATATGTAATTCCAAGAAAATCACTTGTAAAGCTTGAGGCAGAAGCGCTTCTTGCGGGTATAACACTAGATACAAACAGATTTGCTGTAAAGACTGGAGTTAGAACATTTGAGGCTGCTGCATGGCTGAGAAGAGCCGGTGCAGACACAACAGAGGTGAAGAGATTCTTCCAGATCGATCCAGATACCTTTAAGGTAAGGGCAAAGGCAATTGCAAATGCAAGTTTTTATGATGGTGGAATTGCAACCTCCATCTGTGAGGGAGAAAACCAGGATGCTCAGGTAATCAACGCACAGGTTGCTGACGAGCTCCTAAATATCAAAGGAATTAGAGCGAGCTTTGTTGCAGGAGTAAACGATAGAGGCATTACCTGCATAAGCGCAAGATCGCTTGGAGACATAAATGTTCAGGTTCTGCTTGAGAAAATCGGTGGAGGCGGACATTTGAATACCGCGGGAGCTCAGGTAAAAGAAAAGCCTGAGGAAGTGCTAGAAATAGTGCTGGGATTATTAGAAAAAGGAGAAAAAAATGAAAGTAATACTTAAACAGGATGTAAAAGGTACAGGCAAGGCAGGTGAAGTTCTTGAGGTTAGCGATGGTTTCGCAAGAAACATGCTTCTCAAGAAGGGACTAGCAGTTGAGGCAACAAAGGCAAACCTAAGAAGTCTAGAGAAGCAGAAGGAACTCGAAATCCAGCAGGAAAAGGAAAATAGAGAGCATGCTCAGAGCATGGTTGAGGCACTTAAGGACAAGAAGGTTGTTATCAAGACAAAGTCAGGAGAAGGCGGTAAGCTTTTCGGTTCAATCACATCAAAGGATATCGCTGATGCTATCAAAGAGCAACTTGGAATGGATATCGAAAAGAAGAAAATTGAGCTTGCAAACCCACTTAAGCAGCTTGGTAGCTTTGATGTAGTAGTTAAGCTATATCACGAGATCAAAGGTGAGATAAAGGTTGAACTTGTAGATTAGGAGTCAAAAATGACAGAGAAGATACCTCCGCATAATAAAGAAGCTGAGCAGTCCGTGCTAGGCGCTGCAATGCTTGATAAGGATGCACTTTTTGATGTACTCGAGACTGTAAAGGCGGATGATTTCTACGATGCAGCTCATAAGGAAGTCTATGATGTAATCCTAGAGCTTGGCAGAAGAAACGAATCAGTAGATATAGTTACAGTCTGCGATGAGCTAAAAAAGCGTGGAAGCCTTGAGATTGCAGGTGGAAGAGCATATATTGCATCGCTTACAGCGAATGTGCCATCTGCGAAGAATGCAGTAGGTTATGCTAAGATTGTAGCCGAAAAGGCACAGCTTAGAAGGCTTATTAAGGCTGCTGATGAGATAAGAGAAAAGAGCTTTGAGGAGAGTGAGGATGCAGGATATATCCTCGACTTTGCAGAGCAGAATATATTTGAAATTGCGCAAAAACGCCAGAAGAACGACTACTCGCACATCAAAGATGTCATCATGGAAAACGTTGAGATGATTGACAAAGCTGCAGGTTCAGACGGCGATGTTACGGGTGTTCCTTCAGGCTTTACAGAAATCGATAAGATTACGGGAGGCTTCCAGCGCTCCGACCTCATAATTTTAGCGGCAAGACCTGCTATGGGAAAGAGTTCATTTGCGCTAAACATTGCTCTAAATGCAGCGAAGAGGGGATCAAAGGGAATCATCATCTTCAACCTTGAGATGCCTAAGGATCAGCTTGGACAAAGACTTCTTTCGATGGAAAGTAACATTGAACTTTCGAATATCAGAAAGGGTAAGATAGAGATAAATGACTGGCAGAAGATAAACATTGCTGCAGACATTTTATCAAAGACAAGCATCACCATAGACGATACTCCAGGCATCACTGTTATGGAGATGAAAAATAAGTGTAGAAGAATGAAGGCGGAGTATGGACTTGACCTTGTGGTTGTCGACTACCTCCAGCTTATGACATCTGAAGGTAGATCTGAGAGCAGGCAGCAAGAAATCAGTAAGCTTTCGAGATATCTGAAGCTACTTGCTAGAGAGATGGACTGTCCAGTCCTAGTGCTTTCTCAGCTTTCACGTGCTCCAGAGCTTAGAAATGACCACAGACCTATGCTTTCCGACCTTAGAGAATCAGGCTCAATCGAGCAGGATGCGGATATGGTAATATTCCTCTATAGAGATGACTACTATAATGAGGAGAGCGAAAAGCCAAATGTCTGCGAAGTAATTATCGCAAAACATAGAAACGGTGAGACTGCAAGACGCGATTTAACCTGGGTAGAAAGATATACCAAGTTCAGCGACATGGTATAGTTCAGTGTGCTAATTTTGACGTGCACACAACAGATTATTAGGAGAAATCCATGAAATATATCAAAGCAAAAAGACGAGATATGTATCTTGGTGATATGCCTCTCGAGAACATTTTCATAAATGAATTTCTTCCGATAGCACCGGGGGACTTTGTTAAGGTGTACCTTTATGCAAGGCTTTACGCAGAGCTAGGTTACCCGCTTGATAATGCTCAGATGTCCAAGGAGCTTGCAATAGATGAAAAAACAATCATTGAAGCCTGGGAATACTGGGAGGATATGAATGCTATCAAAAAGCGCTTCTACGGAGAGGGCAAGGCTGACTTTGCAGTTGAGTTTATAGACCTCAAGGAATTAATCTACGGTGTAGGCAAGGGAGAAGAACAAAAGGATTCACAGGGCGTTGAACCTGTGAGCGTTTTTGGTAGCGAGGCAATTCCTGCTTTGATGCCAAAGATAGAAAAGATTTTAGGACGCACCTTATCTAGCAGTGACATGCAAAATGTCATATCGTGGATAGACGATGTGAAAGCGACGCCTGAAGTTGTTGAAAAAGCAGTGGTTTATTGTTCAGATAAGGGTAAGGTTAGCTTTAAATATATAGAAAAAGTAATCGAGGAATGGACCAAGATTGGTATCAAAACCAGTGAGGATGTCGATAATTATCTAGAAGAAAACGACCAGAGACATGTAAGATATAGACGTGTTATGAAGGCGCTCGGTTTTTCGAGAAATCCTTCCGAGGAAGAGCAGAGACTCATGGACAGCTGGTTTGATGAGATGGGATTTAAGATGGATAAGGTGCTAGAGGCTTGCAGTAAGACTGCTGGTATTTCGAATCCTAATCTTAAGTATGTGAACTCTATTCTCGACAACTGGAGAAAAGAAGCAAGCGAAGATAACAGGGATGTAAACGAAAAGAAGCCTGTTAGCAGAGCTGTTTTGAACAAGTACTACGATTTCTTGCGCAAGAAGGCAGAGACAGATGCAGATGCTAGGCGTAAGGAAATCTACAAGAAGCTTCCAAAGATAAAGGAAATAGAGAAAAGCATTCATTCCTTAAGCGCAAAGCTTTCAGGAATGATGTTATATGGGCAAGATAATGGCGAGTCGAAGAGCCTAAATGACGAGATGAATATGCTCTATGAGGAGCGCGCCATCATTTTGACCGAAAATAACTACGATATGGATTACATGGAAGAGCGATATAAGTGTAATCTGTGCGATGACACGGGGATTATGGATACGGGAGAGAGATGTTCTTGTATAGAACAAAGGATGATTGAGGCTGAGGAATGGCAAAGTCAACGAGAAAAGCGAAGAAAAAATTAAATACAGGTAGATTGGTTCTGTCTTTGATAGTTCTTTTTCTTCTCGTAGGCTGTGCGTTTTCGATAAAGAAGATTGTTACGCTTCACATTGAGAAAAACCACCTCGAGAAGACCCAAAAAGAGCTAGAGCAGAAGAAGGATGACCTTACTGCAGAGCTCAAGAATGTCAACGAACTCGACTACATCGAGGAGCAGGCCCGAAAACAGCTCAAGATGATTAAGCCGGGTGAGGTTCTTTATGTCCTAGATGGCAAAAAGGATAAGATTAATAAGGACAAAAAATAATGGAAGAAAAGCCAGTTATAAACGAGGTTATCGTTGTCGAGGGAAGGGATGACACTGCCGCTATAAACAAGGCAGTTGAGGCTGTAACCATAGAAACTCACGGTTACGGAATCTCGGCAGCAACATGGAAAAAACTAGATAATGCGTATGAAACTAAAGGGCTGATTGTAATGACGGATCCTGACCACGCAGGTCGCAAGATAAGGGAGCGAATCTGCGCTAGGTATCCTGATGCAAAGCAGGCCTTTTTGACCGCTGCAAAAGCTGAGAAAAACGGAGACATTGGTATAGAAAACGCAAGACCTGAGGACATAGTCAATGCACTGAAACTCGCAAAGTGCACTATTACAGGAAGAAGAGAGGAATTTTCTTCTGTGGACCTCAGCGATAATAAACTTATAGGTGGTGAATCATCAAAGGAAAGGCGCACCTTGCTTGGCGACTTGCTCGGGCTTGGTTATTGCAATGGCAAGTCTCTACTGAAGAAACTCAATTTAATGGGAGTTAGCCGTATTGATTTTGATGAAGCAATCAGAAAGGTGAACGAGAAGCTTGAAAACAGCTAAGAACATGGAATTATATTCCCTAAGCACTTTAAATTATATAAGGAAAAAGTTTGGCTTTCACAATGCGAAGAGCCTGGGTCAGAACTTTTTGACTGACAAGGGCGTAATAGACAGCATTATTGAGGCGACGAATATAAGCGAGGAAGATCTCGTTATTGAGATTGGACCTGGAGTCGGAGTTTTGACAGTTGAAGCAGCAAAGGAGGCAGGAAAGGTTTGTGCGATAGAAATCGACAAAAATTTGCTACCTGTACTTGACTTTACACTGAAAGGGTACGACAATATTGAAGTCATAAATCAAGATGTTCTCAAAACGGATTTGAATGACATCATAAAGTCTTCAAAATTTCAACATACTAAGGTAATAGGAAATCTGCCATACTATATAACTACACCTATCATCATGTATTTGTTGGAAAATGAGATAAACATCGAGTCGATAACAATTATGATGCAGAAGGAAGTAGCTGATAGAATCATGGCAGGGCCAGGAAGTAAAACTTTTGGGGCTATTTCGCTTGCAGTGCAATATTACTGCGAGGTCAGCGAGGTTACCGAGGTACCAAAAGAGGTATTCTACCCTGTACCAAAGGTTGATTCTGCAGTTCTCAAGCTGAGCATAAGGACGGAAAAGCCGGTGCATCCAAAGAGCGAAAAGCTGATGTTCAATTGCATCAAAGCAGGCTTTGGGCAGAGGCGCAAGACGATTTCCAATTCCCTAACGGGAGCGGGCTTCAGCAAGGACGAGATAAAACAGGCATTAGATAGGCTAAATATTGAGCCTACAAGGAGAGCGGAGACACTCTCGATAGAGGATTTTGCTGCAATTTCAGATGAGCTTGCAGTATTTGTGGAGAAAAAGGATGAGTAAGCTACAAAGCGCGAGACATAAGATCGGGCAAAACGGCATAGTGCTTTGCTTGATCTTAGGATTTGCAATCAATCTGATTATAGAGACACTCGCAAGAAAATATTTAGGCGGATTTATTTTTTTAATACATAGTCCGATAATCTTTTTGTATAACAGCTTAATTATAGCTGCTACACTTTCTATTTCATGTCTTTTCAAAAGACGGTCGTTTTTCATGGTCATCATATCGACTATCTGGCTTGCTATTGGTGTGGCAAACGGTGTAATCTTGCTCGAAAGAATGACGCCTTTTACCGTTAAAGACCTATCGTCAATTACCGATGCAGCTACAATTTTAACGAATTACTTTAACAGATTCCAGCTTTCTATCATAGCGGGCGTGCTCATTTTGCTCGTCGTTACTATTGTAATTCTTTGGATTAAGCTACCAAGAAAGGATATGACGGGTAAGTTCAAGCAAAGCGTTGCGATGGTTGCTCTAGTCATTGCAGTAAGCTTCGGCGCAACATGGGGACTGATACAGACAAAGGTACTTGCAACCTTCTTCGGAAACCTTGCTTATGCGTACCAGGACTACGGTGCACCGTACTGTTTTGTTAACACATGGCTGAATACGGGAATCCACAAGCCTGCAGGATATAGCGAAACGGCAATGAAAGATATACTTGCAAAGGCAAATATTAAAGACGGAAAAGAGGCGCTAGAGGTAAAGAATACGAATATAGGGAAGAAATCTCCTAATATCATTTTCCTACAGCTAGAGTCATTTACAGATCCGCGACTTTTCAATAAGATAAAGCTTTCTACGGATGCAATACCTAATTTCAGAAATTTGGCAAACAACTACTCGTCGGGATATTTGACAGTTCCGGCTTGTGGTGCAGGAACAGCCAATACAGAGTTTGAGGTCATGACTGGACTTTCAGTTAAGTTCTTTGGCCCAGGAGAATATCCGTTCAAGTCTGTTTTGAGAAATACACCAGCAGAGAGCATCGCATTAGACCTAAAGAACCGAGGCTACTCAACACATGCAATCCATAACCATAGGGCTTTGTTCTATAACAGAAACGAAGTATTTAAGAATATTGGATATGACACATTCACATCACTTGAGTACATGAGTGACGTGCCAAAGACACCAAAGAACTGGGCAAAGGATAAGATTTTGACTAACCAGATTATGGAGGCGCTAAATTCTACAGAGTCCAGAGATTATATCTATACGATTTCTGTTCAGGGACACGGAAAGTACCCAACTGAGCAGCTCGTGAAGAACCCTAAGGTTCAGGTTGTTGATGCTCCATCACAGGACCTAAAGTGGAAGTATGAGTACTATGTAAATCAGCTTTATGAGATGGATCAGTTTGTAAAGGAACTTACTGACAAACTATCAAAGCTAGAAGAACCTACAATCCTCGTAATGTATGGAGACCATATCCCAGCGCTTGATATCACAGCAGATTCATACGATAAGGATCTTTATCAGACTCCTTATGTAATCTGGTCTAACTTTGATATGGAAAAGCAGGATAAGGACCAGCATGCCTACGAGCTAACTGCAGATGTATGCGATAGAGTGGGAATACACGAGGGAACAGTATTTAAATATCAGCAGAATACTGATCATAATGATAAGAGCTTCCTAGAGGGACTCAACCTCTTAGCATACGATATGCTATACGGTGACCGCTACATATACGGAGGAAGCAAGGATGCAGTCAAGGCAACAAAGATGAAGATGGGCGTTAAGACTGTTAAGATTGATAAGGTCGTAAACGTAGGTGGAAGATACTATATCAAAGGCCAAAACTTCACCGAATACAGCAAGGTTACGCTAAACAGCGAGCCATTATCAACAATTTATCTCGGCCCGACACTTCTTGGACTTCAGGAAGAGGTGGATCCAGATAAGGCAAAGGAAATGAAGGTTAGCCAGATTGATAAGTCTAATAAGGAAATAATAAGTACCACGGAATAAAAATAAAGGGCTAAGAAATTAGCCCTTTAGATTTATCTTTATACTTGTTTAGCTCAGTAGCTGACTATGAAAGTGGCACCATAGAACTATCCCTGTTTTAGACCAAGCGTTATAAGCTCGTTTAACTCGGGAAGGGAAAGCTTTCGTAGTGTGCACTTTCCTATAGAATCTGGAACTATGATGTTAATCTGTCCCTCACGGATTTTTTTATCCTTGAGAGCAAGCTTATAGATAGCTTTAGCATCGTAGTCTAGCGAGGTATCAAAGCCAAACTCCTCAAGAATCTCGGTAAGTTCACCGCTTATGTCATTAGGTGTAAGACCTAGAGCATAGGCACCTCTTGCCTCTGCAATCATGCCCTTTGCAACAGCCTGACCATGAGTTACAGTGTAGGAACTGAGCTTTTCGATTCCGTGACCTATGGTGTGTCCGAAGTTGAGTAGCTGTCTGAGACTAGTCTCGCGTTCATCGGCCTCTACAAGTGATTTCTTGATGGAGATACAACGCTCAATAACGTATTCGTAGTTATGTTTGCGAATCTGATCTAGAAGTCCAGTCTCTGCGATTACAGCATTTTTGGTTGCTTCTGCAATACCTTCGAGAAGGATTTCATTTGGAAGCGTCTCATAAATCTTACTGTCGCAAACGACCAGTGAAGGTTGCCAAAATACACCGGCGAGGTTCTTTCCTCCGAGGAGGTTTATACCAGTCTTTCCACCGATAGCAGTATCTATGGAAGCCTGAAGAGTTGTTGGAACAACTACATAGTTGATTCCGCGCATATATGTTCCTGCGGCAAAGCCAGCAAGGTCACAAACTACACCACCGCCCAAAGCAAGTACTAAATCGCTTCGGGTAAGACCCTCATCAGCAAGAGCTTCGAGGATGTTGGAGTAGGTTGTCAAATTCTTTGAGTGCTCACCAGAAGGGAACAAAATCTTAGATGTCTGATAACCCGATTCTATGAGCGAGGTCATCACCACCTGAGCATAAAGGCCATTGACAGTGCTGTCTGTGATAACGCAGACATGTCTTGGCGAAAAGACAGGCTTAAGGAACTCGCCTATTTTAGAAATCAGGTCGTGTCCGATAAGGATGTCATATGGAGTTGAAGTTGAAACTGTAAATTTTTTCATATTTATCTCCCAGTGGTGTGATTCACTAAATACATATGAATAATACCATATATATATTTATTTTGCAAAATGACGAGGCTTAACGATGAAAACTCTAAAGAAAAGCTTAAAAATCATAATATTTTTTCTGATACTGCTTATCGCAGCTGTACTTGGCGTTAACTTTTATGTCATCAAAACAGCTTCACCGAGCCTGCAATACTCTATAGATACACAGGAAAGCAATATATCAGACAGTGATTCACAAAAATTAGCTGAAGAAAAAGCAGATTGTATCATGATTCTCGGAGCAGGCATCATAGATAGGGAGACTCCGTCAGAGATCCTAAAAGATAGACTAGATGCCGGTATTGCACTTTACAAAAAAGGGGTTGCACCTAAGATTCTCCTCACAGGAGATAACGGTCAAAAGGAGCATAACGAGCTTCATGCAATGCTAAGCTACTGCATAAAGCAAGGTGTACCAAAGAGCGATATATTTTGCGACCATGCGGGATTCTCGACATCGGAGTCCATGGTGAGAGCGAAGAATATTTTTGATGTAAATAAGCTAATAATTGTAACGCAAAAATACCATGAGTATAGAGCCATCTATCTTGCAGAGGCAGAAGGAATGGATGCGATAGGCGTGAGTGCTAACCAGCATGACTTTGAAGGAGCAAGCTATAGGGAAGCGCGCGAGATTTTAGCAAGGAATAAGGACTTTATAATAAATCATCTTGGAAATAGAAATGCTGTGGGTGGAGAGAAAATCTCCTTACAGGGAGATGGGACAGTTTCGCACGGCGAGTAATTAAGGACGTTTTAATTGAGGTGGATTATGTCAAGCTTAACAAAGAAGGCTCTCAGAGAGACAATGATAAGAGCGCTTAACGAGAGACCACTTGAGAAAATTAGAGTCAAGGATTTGGTTGAGGAGTGCGGAGTTAATCGCAATACCTTTTACTATCACTATAAAGATATCTATGAGCTTTTGGCAGATATTTTTGAGACTGAGACAGAGAAAATTGCTGAAACGCTACAGTATGATGATGACAACTGGGAGAGTATTTTCGTAGAAGCATCGAGATTTGCTCTAGATAACAAGAGGCTTATATTCAATGTATATAACTCGATAAGCAGGGAAACCCTTGAGCGTTATCTGTACAATGTTTCAACACACATTGTTGCAAGATATGTGAATCAGCAGGCAAGAGGTATGAATGTGAGCGAAAGGGACAAAGAGTTAATTATACTGTTTTATAAGCATGCGGTTGTCGGTATTGTTCTCGAATGGCTACAGCGTAGGATGAAGGATGAGCCTGAGGCCGCAATAAGACGATTGTGCGATTTGATGTATGACAGCGTAAAAAATGCTTTAAAAAATGCAGAAACAAACTAATTTATTAGACAAAAACAGGTCAATGCCTAAATTTTGGGCATTGATTTTTTATTGCCCATTTTTATTACACATATTTGAGGATATTATCCATTAGTACAGTTTGAACACAGGGGAGAAAAAATATGAAAAAGTTCGGAAAGGTAACGGTAAAACATCATAGATTGATTTTGATTATCGGCATTTTACTACTAATTCCATCCCTCTTTGGAATGATAGGCACGAGAATCAACTACGATATGCTACATTATCTGCCAAAGGATATGGATACAGTCAAAGGTCAGGATATTTTGTTAGACAGATTTGGCAAGGGCGCAGTCTCAACTATGGTTATCGAGGGAATGGATCAAAAGGATATAGTTCAGCTTAAGGCTAAGATTGAAAAGGTGAACCATGTCGATTCAGTTATTTGGTATGATAGTCTCTCTAATGGGACTGTCCCAATGGAGCTTCTTCCTAAGAAGTACTATGATGCATTTAACAATGGCAATGCGACTTTGATGGTAATCTTCTTTGATAGTTCGACATCGGCTTCAGAGACCATGACAGCGATAAAGGATATTCGAAAGATTACTACAAAGGATTGTTTTTTGACAGGTATGTCTGCACTTGTAACAGATCTTAAGGATTTGTGCGAAAAGGAAGAACCTATATATGTTGGACTAGCAGTACTTCTTGCAACTTTGGTGATGATGGTTTTTCTAGATTCATGGCTAATACCTTTCGTGTTCCTAGCGGGCATAGGTATGGCTATATTGTGGAACCTCGGGTCAAATATCTTCATGGGAGAAATTTCGTATATAACAAAGGCGCTGTCCTCGGTGCTTCAGCTTGCGGTCACGATGGACTACTCTATATTCCTATGGCATAAGTATGAAGAGGAAAGGGAAATCACGGACGATGACAATGAGGCTATGGCAGAGGCAGTTAATAAGACATTGAGTTCCGTAGTAGGAAGTTCAATAACGACTGTAGCAGGCTTTGTTGCACTCTGCTTTATGACATATAAGCTTGGAATGGATCTTGGTATAGTTATGGCAAAGGGAGTAATCCTAGGTGTTATAAGTTGCGTAACCATTCTTCCAGCAATGATACTCGTATTTGATAGATTCATTGAAAAGACAAGACATAGAAGTCTAATTCCTGATATGAGTTCATTTGCTAAGAAGGTAACGGCGAAACCATATATTCAGATTGGGATATTTATCATAGTTTTGATTCCAGCAATATTTGCATATAACCAAGCGAACAAAGAGGTTTACTACGATATTGGGGGCTCGCTTCCAAAGTCGCTTCCAAGTGTGGTTGCAAATGAAAAACAGGCAGAACACTTCAAGCTGGGAAGTACATACATGGCATTGGTAAACTCAGATTTAAGCAACAAGGAGCTTATTGAGATGACAGACAGAATCAAGGACCTTAAGGGCATCAAAGCTGCTATGGGGCTAGACAGCATTGTCGGAGGTTCAATTCCAGATGATTTTATTCCAAGTGAATTGATGAGCAAGCTGAAATCTGGGAAATATCAACTTGTAATGATTACATCTGAGTACGAAGTTGCTTCAGATCAGGTGAATAAGCAGGTTGCAGATGCTAAGAGGATTATTAAAGAGTATGACAAGAAGGGCCTTTTGATAGGCGAAGCTCCTGCGACCTACGATTTGATTAAGACAACTAGTAGAGACTTTGATATTGTAAATACAGTATCAATACTTCTAGTATTTCTAATCATTCTCTTAGTATTTAAGAGTGCATCGCTTCCGGTAATTCTGGTTGCCGTGATAGAGTTTGCTATTTTCATAAATCTTGGTCTATCACATTTGATGGGTGTTTCGTTGCCGTTTATTGCACCAATCTGTATAAGTACGATACAGCTTGGTTCAACAGTTGACTATGCTATTTTGATGACTACAAGATATAAGGCAGAAAGACTTAATGGTAAGGATACAGACTCAGCTATAAGGACAGCGCTTGCAACATCGATTCCGTCAATTATAGTAAGTGGTCTCGGATTCTTCGCAGCGACATTCGGAGTTGCAATGTACTCGAATATAGATATGATAAAGTCGCTTTGTACTTTGATGTCTAGAGGTGCAATTATAAGCGTACTTGCAGTAATATTCATACTGCCAGCTATGCTTCACGTATTTGATAAGGTAATTTGCAAGACAACTGCTAGCATGAAACATATTTCAAAGAGCGGTCTTGCAAGGGAGGTGTAGAAATGAAAAAGGACAAGATAATTGGAAGAAAAATTGTAGCATCTGTGCTTTCCTTGGCACTTGTAACCAGCAGCCTTGTTTTCAGCGGATTCTCATATGCTGAGGAAAAACAAGCTAGTGCAAGTAAAGGCAAGGCTCAGAGCTCATCTCAGATAATAGATAAAGTAGGCAAGGGTGAAAAGGATGAAACGGTCTATGTAATAGCAGGAAATGACGGAAACCCTCAGAAGATAATTGTCAGTGAATGGTTAAAGAACGCTGAAAAAGCTAGCAAGTTAGAAGATAATAGTGAGCTTAAGAACATCAAAAATGTCAAGGACAATGCTAAATATGTAATTGATAAGGACAAGATGAAGGTTTGGACTGCAGAGGGAAAGGATGTCTACTATCAGGGAGAAATCGATAAGAAGCTCCCTGTGGATATCTCTGTAAGCTACACTCTTGATGGCAAGAGCGTGAGCGCAAAGGAGCTAGCAGGAAAGAGCGGAAAGGTTACAATTAAGTACTCATATAAGAATAACGAGGCAAGAACCATAAATATTGATGGGCAAAACATGACCATGTATGTTCCTTTTTCCATTGTTACAGGTCTTGTGCTAGATGATAAGTCTTTCTCAAATGTCGAAGTAGTAAATGGTAGAGTTATCAACGACGGTAAGAGAAATATAGTTATGGGATTTGCACTTCCTGGAATGAAGGAAAATCTCGGAGATGCAGGGAATAGCTTAAGTTTACCTGAAACCTTTGAGGTGACAGCGGATGTGAAGGATTTTTCAATGGAAACCTCAATAAGTGTAGTATCAAGCGAACTATTTGCAAATGTTTCAAGCGACAAGTTATCAAGCCTAGACGGTATTAAATCACAGCTAGATGAATTTGCAAACTCGGCAAATAAGCTAGCGGATGGAAGCAGTCAGCTTTACGATGGACTCAGCACGCTTCTTGAGAAGACAGGCGAGATGAAGGATGGAACTTTTAAGTTATACAGGGGAGCAGAGAGCCTAAACAATGGAGCAAGACAGTTTTCAAAAGGCGCAGGTGAATTATATAAAGGAACGACTGAGCTAAACGAGGGCCTTCAGGCTTTGAGCAGCAAGAGCGAGCAGCTAAATAACGGTGCGGCCCAAATCTTTGATTCACTGATTTCACAAGCAAACACAGAGCTTAGTGCAAGAGGTCTTGGAGCTGTGAACATGACAAAGGATAACTACGGTAGTGTTCTTACATCTATAATTAGAAATATGGATGAGGGCAATGTAAGAGCTATGGCAACTCAGAAGGCTCGCCAAACAGTTGAGGCTCAGGTACATCAAAACGAGGCTCAGATAGCAGCTGTAGTCACGGAAAAGATAAAGGAACAGGTGCTTCAAAACGTTTTAAATGCGTCGGGAATATCCATGACAGTAGAGGCATATAAAAATGCAGTAGCTTCAGGAACAATTTCGGCATCGGTAGCCCAGCAAATTGACAGCGCAGTTACGGCTCAGATGAACTCAGAACAAGTTCAGAGCACAATTCAGACCAAAGTAAGCGCAGAAATTAATAACCAAATAGAGCAAGCAATGAGTTCTCAAGCCGTAGTTCAGGGTATAGAGGATGCTGTTTCAAAGGCTAGAACTGGAGCAAGTAGCCTAACGGCTCTAAAGGGACAGCTAGATAACTATAATAAGTTCTATCAGGGACTAAGACAGTACACTGAAGGTGTAGACAAGGCCGCTAAAGGATCGAAGAAGATTAATTATGGAGCAGGACAACTTGCAGAGAAGAGCAAGGAGTTTCAGGCAGGAACTGAAGCTCTAGAGGTAGGTATAAAAGCTCTTATGTCAGGCAGTGATAAGCTTATAAGTGGAGTATCGCAATTAAACGATGGAGCAAAGGCGCTATCCGAGGGAATGAATAAATTCAACAAGGAGGGTGTTCAAAAGATTGTTGAACTCTTCAATGGTAGATTTGGAGAATTATCTGCAAGACTAAGTGCTATGTCAGATATGGCAAAGTCATACGATAACTTTGCGGGTAAGGCAGATGGGACAAAGTCAAATGTTAAGTTCGTGTATAAGACTTCATCTATAGGAGAATAAAGATTAAACAAATTGTTAAAATACCCTCTTTACTGTTGCCAAGTAAAGAGGGTATATATCATTCAATGTGGTGATCTTTCTTTCGTAAGAAAGTTTCTTAAAAATTCTAGCACTTCATAGGTTATGCCACTTAATAATCCAATAAAAATTGTTTTCTATCTAAGCTCATCCATGCCGATATTGGCAAGGGCATCTGCTCTATTATTCTTTTCGGTTATGTAGATAAAGTCGTCCATGGTGAAGCGATTTCCATTCCACTGCTTGAACTTCTTGTAGTGCTCGGAAACATTGGTGTTTGGCGAGGATAGGTTTACATGACCTTTGACACGGAAAAATTCAACCTTGTTCTTCTCAACAAGGTCAATCAGCTCTTCCCAAAGCTCGCGGTTCTCGACAGGCTTCTTGCCTGAAGTCATCCATCCGTTCTTACGCCAGTTAATATACCACTTATCCCTAAAGCAGGAGGCCACATAGGAGCTATCAGTAAAAATTTCAATAGCAAGGCCATCTCGCTTTAGAATTTTTAACGCCTCGATGACGGCAGTGAGCTCCATGCGATTGTTTGTGGTATTAAGCTCGCCTCCGTGAAGTTCTTTTTGGCTATCGCCAAACTCAAGGATGCTGCCCCAACCGCCTATATTTGTCTCGTTCTGGTTACCGGAGCAAGCTCCGTCCGTATATATTCTTAAAATACTCATGCTCAAATTATACCCTAGCTCAAATATCTTTTCAATGAAATGTAAACGGGGATTTTTGTGGTATAATCTATTTGCGAGTCTAAAGCTCGATCAAAGAAAAACTAAAGGAAATATAATGGCATTTAAATTTTGTTCATTTGCGAGTGGGAGCTCAGGTAATTGCTATCTGGTGAGCACAGATACCACGCACTTACTTATCGATACAGGAATTACAGGAAAGAAAATATTTGAGGGATTATCAAAATGCGGACTTGAGCCAGACGACCTCGACGGCATTTTGATTACTCACGAGCATACAGATCACATAAAGAGCGTGAGAATTGTAAGCAAAAAGGCCGTAAATGCATTGGTCTACGCATCTCAGGGTACACTAGATGCAGTTTCTGATAAGATTTCATCTGAGAAGTCTTTCACAGTTGATGCTCTATCTGTTATTTCGATAGGTGACATTGAGGTTTCACCTTTTACGCTTTCGCATGATGCCGCAGAACCTTTAGGTTTTTCTTTGATGCACGAGGGAAGGCGCATAACCATAGTTACAGACACGGGCTGCATTACCGAGGATGCCTTTGATTATCTTGTAAACTCAGACCTCTATGTGCTAGAGGCAAATCACGAAAAGAATATTTTGCTGATGGGAAGCTATCCTTATTCGCTGAAGAGGCGTATTCTTGGTGATGAAGGACATCTATCAAATGAGAGTGCTGCTGAGATAATAATCAGAGCCCTGGGAGAGCGAACAAAAGATGAAGTTCCAAAGATTGCGCTATCGCACCTGAGCAAGGAAAATAATACACCAAGACAGGCATACCTCACGATAAATAGCAGGCTCTTGGAATCGGGCTATGTGGACAATCGAGATTTTAGGATGTTTGTACTAGAGCGAGACATTGTAGGAGAGATAATAAAAATATGAATATATCTATTATATGTATTGGGAAGCTCAAGGAAGCTTACTGGAGAGATGCAGTAAGCGAATACATGAAGAGGCTCAAGGGCTATTGTAACCCACAGATAATTGAGCTTAAGGAGAGCAAGCAAAGTGGTGAGGGAGAAGCGGCTGAGCGTATAGTTAGGGAGCGTGAGGGCGAGGAAATCCTTTCGAGAATAACGCAAAATATGTATGTTATAACTCTTGAGATTAAAGGTAAAAAGCTTAGCTCAGAGCAGCTGGCTGACAAAATTGAAGAGCTTTCGATTGAAGGAAAGAGCGATGTAGCCTTTGTCATCGGTGGGAGCCTAGGCCTTGCCAAAGCCGTAAGCGACCGCGCAAACATGAAGCTCTCCTTCTCCGATATGACCTTCCCACACCAAATGATGCGAACCATCCTCCTCGAACAGATCTACCGCAGCTTCAAGATTGCGCGCGGCGAAAAATACCACAAATAAAAGACAGCCGGAGATTAGCGCAGGCCCAAAGCCCACCCGCTAAACACCGGCTGTTTAAATTGCGCCGTCAAACGGCTGTTTCAGTTCAGCCCTAAAACGGCTGTTTTTTCCGTTCGCCGTAGATCCGGCGGCTTGGGCAGCCCTTTGGCTGTTTAAATCCGCCTCTATTAAACAACAGAAAATTGCTTTGTTAGCTTAACATATTTCATAAGCACGCCAAGGCTTGCATAGTAATATGTGAACTTGTCGCTCTTCTTTGTCTCAATTAGGCCCGCATCGACAAGCTTTTTCATGTGCTGTGAGATTGTTGCCTGAGCATATCCGAACTCAGCAACTAGATCTTTGTTGCAGATTGTCTTAAATTCCTTGTTCACCTGCATTATGTATCTGAAAAGCTGAAGCCTGACAGGATGTGCAAAGGCATCCGAAACATTTGCTATAAATTCTATATCGGCATCGGCCATATCGTTTTCCCGTCTGATTCTCATTAGGTTTCTCCATTCTTTGATGTACTAAGCTACTTGATAATAATCACGGATTTTCAACATTCCTGCTGAATCCATGCAATTCATATTGTTAATTAACAATATACGATATTTTCCATGTTTTTTCAAGTGAAAATTAGAATCTCATCCAAAAAATCAAGGGAGAACTGAAATTTCCCCTTTAACCTCAAGCTAAAATCAGAAGCTATGTAAAAAGCTTTCATCGATGAAATCAGGTGTCAAAACGGCAACCTAGAAATAGTTATACACATTTTGATGTAATGTACAAGAAGGAGGCAGGATAAAAGGCGGTGCAAAAATATTTGCACTTGCTATTTTTATGTGGTATTATGTAGGTTATGAAGGAGTGTTTAGATGGAAAACAAGGACTATAAGCTGATTTTAGAGCGTCTTCTTGACATAATGGACGAGGGCGTTTACATAGTTGATCAGGACGGCGTTGGCATTTTCTACAATAAGGCGATGTCAGACGTTGAGCAAATTACGACAAGTGACGTAATAGGAAAAGAATACCACAAGGCTTTTCCGGGTGTTACTCAGGCCGAAAGCACGATGTTTCAGGCGCTGAAGAAGGGAATTTCGACGAGAAATAAACGTCAGTCATATAAGAATCTTTATGGCAGAAACATAACTACAGTAAATAGTACAGTGCCAGTAAAGGTAGGAAATACAACGATTGCAGCAATTGAGGTTGCCAAGGATATAACGGCGCTTCAGTCTATGAGCAACACTATTTTGGAGTTGCAAGAAAAGGACATGGGTAGCGAGATTGAACCACCATCCATCAAAAGATATAGCTTTGATGACTTAGTTGGAGAATCTCCGAACTTTACTCAGGTAATCGAGCGCGCCCAAAAGGCGGCAAGAAACGATGCTACGGTCTTCATATATGGAGAAACTGGTACTGGTAAGGAGCTATTTGCACAGAGTATTCACTGCGCCAGCAAACGCAAAAACAAGCCGTTTCTAGCACAGAACTGCGCTGCGCTTCCAGAATCCCTACTCGAAGGAATTCTCTTTGGTACGACAAAGGGCGGATTTACAGGTGCTACAGATAGAGCTGGACTCTTTGAGCAGGCCAGTGGCGGAACTCTTTTGCTCGACGAGATTAACTCCATGCCTTATGAACTTCAGGGCAAACTGCTTCGAGTTCTACAGGAAATGTACATAAGACGTGTCGGAGGAACGCGTGATATTCCAATAGATACAAGGATTATTGCCACGGTCAATGAGCCGCCGCAAAAGCTAATTGAAGAGGGCAAGCTCAGACGAGATCTTTACTATAGACTTAATGTTGTCGGAATAAGCATTCCACCACTTCGTGAGAGAATGAGCGATATTCCTATTTTGATAGAAACCTTCCTCAAGAAGCACAACAAGCAGTTTGATAAGCATCTTACTAGCGTAGACGAAAAAGTAATTGAGAGATTAAACAGCTACGACTATCCCGGAAATGTGCGTGAGCTTGAAAACATTGTAATTCAAGCGGTTTCAATGGCTGATAACGAGAGCGTTTTGACGACAAAGCTGCTTCAGATGCCTATGCGTGCAGAGGCACTCGGCGATGATATGGCAAATTGGCAGAGGCGTGGGCCTCTCACAGAGTATATGGAAAGCCTCGAAAAAGAGATAATTAGGGGTGCTTTGCTCGACCAAGGTGGCAATATTTCAAAGACTGCAGAGGTTTTGATGATAAAGCGTCAAACACTGCAACATAAGATGAAAAAGTATGGCCTGAAGGAGTAAAATGCAAAAATATTTGCATCGGAATCGCCCATATATTTGCATCTAAAAACTGTACAATTTTTTGAAAAGACTTGCGAAAACAAGTCTTTTTGTTTCTTCACAAAAAAACCGTGATTTTTGTGTTATAATAACCTATATGACGAAGGAATACGTGATATAAATATAATGTATACACAATATAGTTGGCACAGCAATTGCATTACTATATTGGACATGCGAAAAATCGCAATTCCTAATCGCCAAAATTAGTTGGCATATAGCTTAGACAAAGAAAAGGAGTGAAAGTTATTATGGAAAATGTAAAAGTAATTATTTGGGGACTCGGCGCTATGGGCGGCGGAATGGCTGACATGATTCTTTCAAAGAAGGGTTTTGAAATCGTTGGCGTTGCAGGTAGAGGAGCTAAGATTGGTAAGTCAATGTACGACTTCATCAAGACAGAAAAGGGCGACAGACCTGACGTACTAATTTCAGATCCTAAGGATCTAATTAAGCCAGGTGCAGCAGACATCGTTCTTCTTTGCACAGACTCATTCACAAGAACAGCTTTTGATAAGCTAAAATTCATCCTAGAGCAGAAGCTAAACGTTATCACATCTGCAGAAGAGATGTCATACCCAGCAGCTCAGGAGCCAGAGCTAGCTAAGCAGCTTGATGAGATTGCTAAGGCTAACGGAGTATCAGTTCTTGGAACAGGTATCAACCCAGGACACATCATGGACCTTCTAGTACTTGTTATGACAGGTTGCATGGTAGACGTAGAGCACATCCTATCAAAGAGAGTTAACTCACTATCACCATTCGGTAAGACTGTAATGGAAGAGCAGGGAATCGGTATCAGCGTAGAAGAGTTCGAGACAAGAAAAGCTAACGGCACAATGTCAGGACACGTTGGATTCGCTGAGTCAGTAGGAATGATCGCTGAAGGTCTAGGACTAGGCGTTGAGAAGTTCGCTCAGGACATGGCTCCTATCACAACAGATGTAGATAGAAAGTCACCTTACGGATTCGCAGCTAAGGGTTCATGCGCAGGTGTTGCTATGACAGCTGACGCTACACTTTCAAACGGAATGGAAGTTCGCATGGAGCACCCACAGCAGATCGAGCCAGAGCAGGTTGGCGTTCAGACTGGTGACTATGTAATCATCAAGGGAACACCTAATGTAAACATGGTAAACAGCCCAGAGGTTGAAGGTGGTCTTGGAACAATCGCTATGTGCGTAAACATGATTCCACAGGTTATCAATGCTGAAGCTGGTCTACACACAATGATTACTCTTCCAGTTCCACGCGCAATCATGGGAGATGTAAGAGAAAGAATCAACCCAGACAAGAAGATCGTAAAATAATTAAACAAAAGTTATTTACTACGGGCGCGAATTTCTTTTCGCGCCCTATCAATAAAGGAGTAACAAAATGGCAAAAAAAGGCGAATGGGTAAGAATTCACTCTGTAGTTCTTAAGGCTGCAGAAAGAACAGGAAAGATTCCTGAAGACACCCAGAAGTGTGACTTGGAAATGTGGACAAAGGGAACTCTACTAGAGGACGCTGAGATTGGCGACATCGTTAAGGTAGAAACAGCAGTTGGCCGTATCGTAGAAGGCGAGCTTATCGAAGAAGGCCCTTACTATACACACAGCTATGGAAAATTCGTTCCAGAAATTATCGAGATCGATAAACAGCTTAGAGAAATCATGGGAGGTAACAAATAATGGCATTAGCAAAAGATTATGATTCCGTGATGGGAAGATCGAATGAGATCATGAAGAAAGCTCTTGGACTTGACTACAATGATTTTGAATCAGGTTCAGTTGCATTTGATTACGAAGCTCTAATGAAGTCAACAGGATACACTCTTGATGAAATCGCTAGAATTCAGTCAGAGCACGCAGTAGGAAACACACCACTTATCGAGCTACGCAATCTTTCAGCTCTTTCAAGAAAGTATGCAAAGCCAGGATACGGTGCAAGAATATTCGCTAAGGATGAGGCTGCTAATGCATCAGGAAGCTTTAAGGCTAGAAGAGCTGCTTGTGCAGTTGCACACGCTAAGAAGCTAGGATACAAGGGCGTTATCGCTGCTACATCAGGTAACTACGGTGCTGCTGTTGCATCACAGGCTGCTATGCAGGGCCTAAAGTGCATCATTGTTCAGGAATGCTACGACTCACACGGAGTTGGACAGCCTGAAATCGTAGAAAAGGCTAGAAAGTGCGAAGCATACGGAGCAGAAGTTGTTCAGCTAACAGTAGGACCTGAGCTATTCTACTCATTCCTATCAATCCTTGAGGATACAGGATACTTCAACGCTTCACTATACTCACCATTTGGTATCGCTGGTGTAGAAACACTTGGATACGAGATCGCTACACAGTGCCGTGAGCGCATTGGTAAGGATCCAGAGATGGTAGTTTGCACAAACGCTGGTGGCGGAATGATGACAGGTACAGCTCGTGGTCTAATGAAGGCTGGCGCTGTAGATACAAAGCTTGTTTCAGCTTCAATCGACCTAACAGGACTTTCAATGGCATCAGACGAGGCATTCAACAAGAAGTCATGCACAACAGGACACACAGGATTCGGTGTACCATACGCTACAGATCCTGACCACTCAGACGTTCCAAGAAGTGCTGCAAGACCTCTACGTTACATGGATAGATACGTAACAGTTAAGCAGGGTGCTGTAATGTACATCACAGAAGCTCTTGCTCAGCTAGAAGGTATCGAAAGAGGACCTGCTGGAAACACAGCTATCGCTGCTGCATTCGCACTAGCTCAGGAACTTCCAGAAGATGCAGTAATCGTAGTAAGTGAGACTGAGTACACAGGTGCTGGTAAGCACATCCAGCCACAGATGGCGTTTGCTAGAGAGAACGGAATCGAGATTAAGTTCGGTGATCCTGATAAGGAAGATAAGCCAGGTGTAAACCTAATACTTCCAAAGGATCCAAGCTTCCTAACAATTCAGGAAGGCGACATCAAGCGCTTCAGAGAGTCTCTAATCAAGAAGTCATGCAAGAAGCATGGTGTAACAAACCCAACAGCTGAAGACCTTCAGTTCCTAGCAGATGAGACAAAGACAGATATCGAATTTGTTAAGAACGCCCTAGGTCTATAAAATAAAAGGAGAAAAAGAATGATAAGAGAAGACGATTTTCAAGAAAGAAGAAAACATATAGCTAATCTTACTGACGAAGAACTATATGAGAGATTCTGGCAGCTTACAGAACAGGTAGTAAATCCTCTTTTGGAGCTTGGAAAGAAGAACACAACACCTTCAGTTGAGAGAGCTGTACTCCTAAGAATGGGAATTTCATCACTCGAGACACAGAAGATTGTACAGGGTTGCATGGATAACGGACTAATGGGCCACGGCGCAGGTCACGTTGTTTACAAGATTTCAAAAGAAAAGAATATTACTATTCCTGAAGCAGGCACAGCATTAGCAAACGGTGAATACTGGACAGATGCTGTTGCTCTCTTTAAGAAAGGGGGCAAATAAAAATGTCAGATATGATTTTAAAGCATAACGAAAAAATTGACGTTAGAGAAATTATCAAGGATCTTGATAAGTATGAGCCAAGAAGAAGAGGATGGCACTGGCGTGAACCAGTACCTAATCTTGAGATGGGACCTTTTGTATATAAGGATTGCTCAAAGCCACTAAAGAACAGCGTTGGTCTTCCACCAGCTAAGTTCTTTGGCGACATCGACCCACAGCCACTTCCAGTAATCACAACAGAAATCGCTTCTGGTAGATTCGAAGATGATATCAGAAGAATGAGAATGGCTGCTTGGCACGGTGCTGACCATATCATGGTAATCAGACATATGGGTCAGTCACATATCGATGGACTTATGGAAGGTACTCCACAGGGTATCGGTGGTATTCCTGTAACAAGAAAACAGGTTAGAGCACAGAGAAAGGCTCTAGATCTCATCGAGGATGAAGTAGGTCGTCCAATCAACTACCACTCATACGTATCAGGTGTAGCAGGACCAGACGTAGCGGTAATGTTCGCTGAAGAAGGTATCAACGGTGCTCACCAGGATCCACAGTACAACGTTCTTTACAGAGATATCAACTGTGTTAGATCATTCGTAGACGCTTGCGAATCAAAGAGAATCATGGCTTGGGCTGACATTCTTCAGATTGACGGTGCTCACAATGCTAACGCAACAGCAAGAGAAGCTTGGAAGGTAATGCCTGAGCTAATCGTTCAGCACTCAATCAACTCACTCTTCTCAGAGAAGGTTGGTATTAAGCCAAGCAATATCTCACTGTCAACAGTACCTCCAACAGCAACACCAGCTCCTTGTATGTACCTTGACTTGCCATACGCTGTAGCACTTAGAGATATCTGCGACAAATATAAGATGAGAGCTCAGCAGAACACAAAGTATATCTGCTCATCAGTAAGAGAAGCTACTGTAACACACGTGCTAAACATGTTCATTTCAAAGCTTACACGTGCTGACATCCAGTCAACAATCACACCTGATGAAGGAAGAAACGTTCCATGGCACATCTACAACATGGAAGCTTGTGACAACGCTAAGCAGGCACTTATCGGTATGGACGGACTTATGGAACTCGTTGAGCTCAAGAAGGACGGTCCACTCGGAGATATGGTTAGAGACATCAAAGAAAGAGCACTCCTATTCATGGAAGAAATCATCGAGGTTGGTGGATACTTCCAGGCTGTACAGGAAGGCTTCTTCGTAGACTCAGCTAAGTACCCAGCAAGAAACGGCGACGGTATCGCAAGACAGATTGAAGGTGGTGTAGGCTACGGATTTATCTTTGAGAGAGAAGAAGACTACATGGCTCCAGTAACAGCTCACTACGGATACAACAACGTTGAGCAGTACGGTGGAGATCCTGAAAATCCATCAGCTCTTATCGGAGGATGTACATTCGAAGACAGAAGCAAAATCGTATTTATCGACGAGCTTGAAGAAGAAGATACAGTACACCGCAGACTCGAAAAGGTTGAAAAATACCTTGACGGAAAAGCAATCAAGCCAGAGATGGAATGGTGCGGAGACGGCGTTGTACTCATGACAATGATGGTTCCAGCAAATGCAAGAACATCCGAAGCTGTTGCTCTAGAGATTGGTCGTAAGCTCGGCCTTGAGAATCCTGAAGTAACAAGTAAGGAAGTAATGCAGGAAGCTGAGGGTACAAGAATCGAAATGAAGGGTAAGGTTACATTCGATGTAGACCCTGAAGGACTTGAGATTCCACCTGAACCACATCACCTACCAGATGCAATACTATTTGAGGAGTTCAAGGAACACCCAATGGTAGTTGTTTGCGGAACAGTAGGAGAAGACGAACACTCAGTTGGACTGAGAGAAATCATCAACATCAAGCACGGTGGTATCGAGAAGTGGGGTATCAAGGTTAACTACCTTGGAACTTCAGTTCCAGTAGAAAAGCTTGTTGACGCTGCTATAGAGCTTAACGCTTCAGCAATCCTAGCTTCAACAATCATTTCACACGATAACATCCACTACAAGAACATGAAGAGAATCAACGAACTCGCAATCGAGAAGGGTATCAGAGATAAGGTAATTATCTGTGCTGGCGGAACTCAGGTTGTTCCTGAAGAAGCTAGAAAGACTGGTATCGATGAAGGTTTCGGAAGAGACTCACATGGTATCGATGTTGCAACATTCCTTGCTGAAGAAGCAATGAGAAAGAGGGGCGTACTAGCTCCAGGCGAAAAAGCCAACGAAAAGTTCGGTAAAAAATAGGATTTCTATTAAATAAAAGGGCGGGCTTTTGCCCGTCCTTTTGTCTAAACGGCAGAAAGGAAGAAGATGAAAGTAGATGTATTGGTAGCAGAAATCGGATCTACAACGACGGTTGTAAACGCGTTCACAGATCTTGGTACTGATAATCCGGTTTTTTGGGGACAAGGACAGGCACCTACATCGGTTTTAGAAGGTGACGTAAGAGTCGGATTGCAGGGTGCAATAGATGATCTCTGCCGAAATAAAGGTATTGATAAACTAGAATATGGTGAAATGCTTGCAACATCATCTGCTGCAGGCGGACTAAAGATGACAGTTCACGGCCTCGTTTACGATATGACAGCGAAGGCAGCAAAGGAAGCTGCTCTCGGTGCAGGTGGAATCATCCACAACATAACGGCTGGTCGTTTGAGAAGAACGGATATAGCAAAGATAAAGGAAATTAATCCTAATCTCATTTTGATAGCTGGCGGCGTTGACTTCGGTGAAAGAGATACGGCGCTTGACAATGCGGAGCTTATTCGCGCCATGGGTCTTAAGATTCCTGTAATATATGCAGGGAATGTCGAGAACCAGGAAGAGATGAAGCTCATCTTTGATGAGGAGAGCGGACAGAAGCTCTATATCGTAGACAATGTATATCCAAAGATAGATGCTCTCAATGTAGAGCCTTGCCGTAAGGTAATACAGGATGCTTTTGAGGAACACATCACAAATGCTCCGGGAATGGAACACGTTAGGGACATGGTTAACGGACCTATCGTACCAACACCAGGTGCTGTAATGGAGTGTACAAAGGTTTTGTATGATTGCTTGGGAGACCTAATAGTTCTCGACGTAGGTGGTGCAACGACGGACCTTCACTCAGTAGCTACGGAATCTGACAAGATTGCAAGACTTATGATTTCGCCTGAACCAAAGGCTAAGAGAACCGTAGAAGGTGACCTTGGTGTATATGTTAATAGAATGAAGGTTATCGAATCCATTGGCGAGGAGAAGCTTAGAGAAGAGTGCAAGGCAATGGGAGTTGACTTTGATGAAGTTCTCGCTAGCTACGTTGCAATTCCAAAGAACGAAGCTGAAATAAAGTTCGTTGAAAGACTAACAACTGAAGCAGTTCTTAAGGCGACTGAAAGACACGCTGGATATCTAAGATATATATATGGACCAAGTGGAAGAAGTACTCTTGCAGAGGGTAAGGACCTTACACAGGTTAAGTACATCATCGGTACAGGCGGCGCTTTGACAAGACTTCCTCACAGAGTGGACATCATGAAGAAGATTGCTCCATATAATGAGAGCGGAATGCTTCTTTTCCCAAGTGAACACGCTCAGATTTTGGTTGATAACGACTACATCATGGCTTCACTAGGTGTGCTTTCAACTCGTTACCGCGAGGCAGCTATAAAGCTACTCGAAAAGAGCTTGGATTTCAAGTTCCCAGAGAAGTCTGAGGAGAAGTTTACTTCGGCAGCTATGGCTCTCAAAGAGGCAGAAATTGCAGTTGAAGAGAAGGATCACGCTGAAGAGGAGCGCAGAGAGCACATCAGACAGATGGAAAAACTCGGCTATGATATGTCAGCGTACAAGAAGGATGACCCTACGAGCAACGGCGATGACGAAGGCGTTAAGGGCAAGTGGACAGATAAGGAATAAAAGGAGAATGACATGTATCCACAGATTAGCATTAACATAAAGAAACTCAGAAATAATCTCGATGCAGTAGCTAAGACAACTAAAGAGCACGGCAAGTGCAGCATGATGGTTGTAACAAAGGCTGTTTGCGCAGATGAAGAAGTAGTAAAGATGGTTGCTGAGACTCCAGCAGTTGACTTTCTTGCAGATTCACGTATATCAAATATCGCAAGCTATGCAGATGTGGCACACAAGAATGGCAAGAAGACAGTGCTTCTTAGAATTCCAATGCAGAGCGAGATTACTGAGGTAGCAAAGTACGTTGATTTATGCATGATCTCCGAAATCGAGACAATCAAGCTTCTAAATGCTGAAGCATCAAAGCTAGGCAAGAAGCAGGATATACTTTTGATGATTGATATGGGAGACCTCAGAGAGGGAATTTTCTTCCAGAACAAGGAACTGATTTTCGAAGCAGTTGAGCAGATTCTAGCCCTTGATAATATCAATCTTTATGGTGTAGGAGTTAACCTAACATGCTACGGCGCTATCATTCCAAAGAATGAGAATCTATCAGGACTTGTTGAGATTGCAAGAGAAATCGAAGCTAAGTTCGGCATCAAGCTAGAGATGATTTCTGGCGGAAACTCAAGTTCAATCTATTTGGTTGACAAAGGTGAGCTTCCAGAGGGAATCAACAACCTAAGACTGGGCGAGTCAGTGCTCCTCGGAAACGACACAGCATACAGCACAAGACTTCCAGGTACAGATGCAGATGCTTTTGTTCTCAAGGCAGAAATCGTTGAGCTCAAGAAAAAGCCATCACTACCTATCGGAGAGGTTGGCGTTGACGCATTTGGACAGAAACCTTACTACGAGGACAGAGGTATAATGGATAGAGCTATCATCGCAATCGGAAAGCAGGATACAGACCTAGATAGCATGGAGCCAGTTGACTCAAGACTTGAGATTATGGGCGGAAGCTCAGACCACATCATTGTCGACGTAACAAAGGCAGAAGGCGACTACAAGGTTGGCGACGTGATCGAGTTCACTTTGAGCTACGGCGGACTGCTAAAGTGCATGACAAGCAAGTATGTAGAAAAAACATATATTAAGTAGGTCGGTCAGCGATTCACATTCAAAGAAACAAATAAGGATATTAATCCATCAAAGCGGCATAAACTAGAAACCTAGGGCGTGCCGTTTTTTATTACAGTAAATTGCTTTATAGTGGTTTGAAGATTATAATATGTTCATGCAAAATTACGATACTAAATGAATTCAGAGGACTGGTGAGAAGTAGTGAGAAACGGTACTGATAATTTGAAAGAAATGGTAACAAAACTAATAGAGTCAAGAAGGGAAGATGATTGGTGGGATTTTAAAAGAGAACATCATCATGATAAAACAAGATTAGTGCATGATATTTTGTGTATGGCAAATAATAGTACAAGGCGAGATTCATATATCATTTTTGGAATCGATGACTCGGATTTTTCAATCAAAGGTGTAGAAGAAGATGAAATTAGAAGAAACCAGCAAATGATAACGGATCTTTTAAGAAGCATATCCTTTGCAGGAGGAACTCGTCCGCGAATAGAAATGTATACTATCGAAATAGAGAAACACGAAATAGATATTCTTGTAGTAAAAGATAGTAATGATTTACCATATTATTTAGAAAAAGATTATTTTGATAGTAAAATAAAAGAATCTAGTGCAAAAAGAAAATATGTTAGAGCATATCATATATACACGCGCGTAGTAGATAACAATACTCCAATTGATAAACAAGCGGATTATTGTGATATTGAGTTATTGTGGCGCAGAAGGCTGGGCGCTGACTTACCAATATTAGATAGATTTAAGATACTATTAGAAGAGGTAGATAAATGGAACTTTGATTGGGGCAATAAAAAAACATGTTATCATTCTGATTACCCAGAATTTCAAATTGTACAAGCAGAAGAAATGAGAGAGAGTTGGTTTCCGTCTGCTGCATTTTATATAAATCCTAAAATGTATTCGGCAAAACTAAATCTTATGTATCATAATACTGTGATTTACGAGACTGTGCTGCTATCTTATGATGGAATGCGGAAGTATTTACCAAAATTTAAAAATGAAGTGGTGAAGTGTCAATCTAATTTCTGGTACAGTTACTATCAACTTGATACAATTGAAGGAAAGCTTTTAAAAATTTTTACACAGGGTAGTTACGGTATTTCGAGCAGAGAACCAAACTTCAATCAATTACTTGTTTTCAAAGATGAAGAAGAACGGCATAATTTCAATTCATATTTAAATATTCATTTCCATGACTATAGTGATGAAGAAATTAAACGTAAATATAAACATCAGATAGATATTGATAAAAAATATGGGAAATGTCTGTATGATGCTTTTCAAGTTGGTAAGGTTGGATGGCTATATGATGATTGGAGGACATATGAACAATCTAGAAAAATATAAAATTCTAAGTGAAGGTATGCCTTTTGTTCATCGTGCTAAGATTGCAATAGCCTTGCTCGATAGCGAAGCTGCCTATGAGGAGCTAAAAGAAGAGGCTTCAAAGACTTCAGTTCCTAGTGGATATGGATATATAGGGGGATTTCCCGAGAACATCCTAGAAATGCTAGTGAGTGAAATCATATGTAGAGAAGTGTGGTATTTACCTGACAAAGCCAAGGTTTTAGATAGACGATTTGGAAGCCTGTTCGTAAATAAATTCTTTTGCTATGACGACGATGAGGAGATTTGGAGCAAGGTTTTGCACAGGTACTTTTTGGAGCTTGAGTGGATGCCAAAAAAAGATGACTATAGCTCGACAAGGAGCTACAACAAAGCTTGGGAATATTTTGGAGAGCTTTTAGCTGTAGTAAAGCAAAATAATCACCCTGAATTTGAAAAGTATTTCGAAATCGCAAAGGAAAATGGAATGAACGAGGTCGTGCTAGAGAGGAAGTTAAATGAGCTTTCTGAGATCAAAAAATCCTTTGAGCTTGCTTATAAATAGAAAAACGGGCACATTTGTTACGAAAAAGCAAATTTCAAAGGTTTATCATTAGTAAACAAGGCTATAAAGCAAATGTTAATTAGAATCACTAATAAAAAAATAGAAAATTTTTTGTGTAGAGTCAACAAAAATGACCCTCTAAATTTGATTAAATTAACTATTGTAATAATGTAGATTAAGGTTCATAATATACCTATGAAACTACAGGGTTCTACAAAATTATGGAAGTCTATGAAAAGAAAGGAATTACAACAAATGGAAGACAATGTAAAGGCTAAAGAGCCAAGAGCACCTAAGCTGTACGAGGCGATTGCTACGTTTCTAGGCTTAGTTGTAATCATGTCAGTGGGTATCGTAGTATTTGAAGTAAGCCCACATATCCCAATGTTTATTGGCGTTATCTTTGCATCACTTATGGCACTAAGACTAGGATACAAGTGGGATGCAGTTGAGAGCATGATGATTACAGGTATCTCACGTGCAATGCAGGCTATTCTAATTCTTATGATTGTTGGTATGCTCGTTGGAGCATGGATCCTATCAGGAACAATCCCAACAATGATTTATTACGGACTTAAGCTATTATCACCATCAATTTTCTTGGTTGCAACTGTTCTTATCTGCTCAGTAACATCACTAGCAACAGGTACATCATGGGGAACAATGGGAACCATGGGTCTTGCTCTTATGGGTATTGCAGCAGGTCTAGGAGTTCCGGTTGGTCCTACAGCAGGTGCAATCCTTTCAGGTGCATACTTCGGAGATAAGCTATCACCTCTATCAGATACAACAAACCTTGCACCAGCTATGGCAGGTACTGATGTATTCTCACACGTTAAGTTCATGATGAAGGCTACAATTACAGCATATGTAATCGCACTAGCATTCTTCGGAGTATACGGATTCATGCACGCTAGCAACGGTCATGCAGATACATCACAGTTAGATATCCTAATGCAGGGAATTAAGGATAACTTCAACGTTAACCCAATTCTCCTACTTCCACCACTAGTAGTTATACTAGCTATCGCACTTAAGATGCCAGCTATCCCTGGTATCACACTAGGTGTAATCGTAGCAGCAGTTATGGCTCCTATCTTCCAGAAGGATGTTACACTCGGCTCAATCCTCAACAGTGCAATGAGCGGATACACAATGGAGAGCGGAATCGAGTCACTAGATAACCTACTAACTAAGGGCGGACTAATGGGAATGGCTGAGTCAATTCTCATGACAATGATCGCTATGATGTTCGGTGGAATCATGGAAGCTACAGGACAGCTCAACGTTATCATCAACGCTATTACAAAGTATGTAAAGAGTGGTCCAGCACTTATCGGTGTTACAGAGCTTACATGTATCGCATCAAACGTTACAATGCCTGAGCAGTACATCTCAATCCTAGTTCCAGGAAGAATGTATGCTCCAGCATATCGTAAGGCAGGAATGCACCCAGCAGCTCTATCAAATGCTCTAGAGTCAGCTGGTACAGTTACTTCACCACTCGTTCCATGGAATACATGCGCTATCTATATCAAGAAGACTCTTGGTATCCAGAACACAGGAGTATACGCTCCATGGGCAATCTTCAACATTGCAATGCCAATAATTACATTCGTCTTCGCATTCCTAGGAATCACAATCAAGAAGATGACAGCAGAAGAGCAGAAGGTTGCAGACGAAGGCGGACTAGTAAAGCTATAAACTTAGGCGTGAAATTAACATAATTAATCACATAGAAATCCTGTAAAGCGAAAGAACCGCATCTGCGGTTCTTTTGCTTTTCCTAGAACTTTAAATTTTTTTTGATTTATGGTATTATATAGGCAACATGAAAGCAGATTTTAAATAGGCTATGTGCCGAAAGGGACATCTATGTTTGGAAGAAAGAAATACCTCTTTGCGAGAAAAACGCGAATTCAATATATAAGGGACATTGTAATTGGAGTAATAATTCTATTTTTAGCATTCCTATTATTTTTGTTCATATACTTTAATTTCTTTGGTACAGCGAGCAGGGTTAAGCTAAAGGATAGTCTAAATGCTGAGATTAACAGCAAGGCAATGGCGTCTGACTATATTGAGAGCATAGACGGTGGCAAGCTGAAGAAGGATGTTAAGATTGATACCTCCAAACTCGGAAAGAGGAAATATAAGGTTGTCCTTAGCATTGATGGTAAGGATAAGAACTACGATTTCGACGTTAATGTTGTTGATACGAAGGCTCCGGTAATCAGTATGGAGAGCGAAGTTAATGTCTTACTAGGAAATGCAAGTAAGATTGAGGATATGGCTAAGGTGAGCGATAACTCAGGCAAGTTTAAACTTAAGACAGAGGGAAGCTACGACGCAAAGAAGGCCGGAAGCTATAGCCTGACTCTGATTGCAACTGATGATAGCGGAAATAAGGCTGAGAAGAAGATCAAGGTCAATGTTATAGACATGGATCAAACCGAAGGAGATATGAGCTTTGTAACAGGTAAGGGCTTTACACTTACACGCGTGGATGGGCTTACTAGCATAGATGGTATTTTGATTGTAAATAATAGCTTCTCGCTTCCTGAGGGCTATGGCATAGGTGCTATCCAAAACGATGCATATACAGAGTTTAAGAGATTACTCGATGATGCGAGAGCAGATGGTGTTCATTTCAGCCTGCTAAGCGGATATAGATCTTATCGCGTGCAGAAGGAAATCTACGACGATTATGTTTCTAAGCATGGAAAGGAAGCTGCTGATAAGGCCGTTGCAAGGCCTGGCTATTCAGAGCATCAGACAGGATATGCTCTTGATTTAAACGATGAGCAGGAGAGCTTTGCAGATACTACTGCAGGAAAGTGGCTTAATGCAAACTGTGCAAAATATGGCTTCATTATTAGATATCCTAAGGGAAAGGAAGCCATTACGGGAAGAACATATCAGCCATGGCATGTAAGATATGTGGGACCTGAGCTTGCAACAAAGCTATATAACAATGGCAAGTGGATTACGCTTGAGGAATACTTTGGAATTTCGAGCGTTTATTCTAAGTAGAAATTCAAAGTGATAATAATTAGGGACGTAAAGCAAAGGCTTACGTCCCTTTTGTGTCTGTGATACCCCTTATCTAGGTTGGTTCATCTATACAAGGCACCCAATTATCTATATGGAATGCTTTGATATGAGAGTTATGCCGTCAGTAATTGGATTTGAGTCGTAGAAGAAGCCTGATAGTCTGCCGTGGCTTAGTCCTTCTGCAATCATAGCCGATGTCTTTGGATCCAATAGGCTGAGCAGAGGGAATGAAATAAGCATTATGATACTTACTAGCAAAGCTCCTTTGAGTGCGCCGAAGAACATTCCACAAAGTCTGTTAGAGAGGCCGAGTACTCCGCGTTTTTTTAGCTCAAGGCTGCGAAGTGTAAAGCGTGCTAGCATAAACAAAGCAATGAAGAGTAAGGTGAACGAGAGCATGGAGATTAGCGTATCTGATAGAGATGCTGAAATCTTTGATGTTGCCTCGTTTCGGATGTCATCCCACAAAAGCCTGATTTGACGTGGAAGGCTCATGATAAAATTGTTTGAAGCTATGGATGAATCTAGGCTATCTTTGATGCTCTTTGATATGCTGAGCTGAAGGCCGGTGTGTTTAACTAGGAAGTTTTTGATTGGTAGAGCAAAGACAACTCCACAAACTGCACATAGCGACCAGCGAAAGAAATTAAAAAAGGAGTTCAGTAGGCCTCTGCGGTAGCCGCGAACTGCTGATATAACTATGATGGCGATGACTAGAATGTCTGCGATTTTGCTTATCATGGCAATGCTTAAAAAGCTCATGGAATCTCCTCTCTTTTTGATTAATTAATATGTAAATAATAACCTATAAAAGTGCTTTGTGCAACTTGCGTTTGGTAGCATTTTGTATCAAAGTGGGAACCCTCTTTGATTGATAATACCACGTTAGTGTGGATTTTGTATCTTGAATAATACACGTATATGTGATAAGATTGTTAGGTATATGAGTAATTATATGAAAGAAGCCCTTAAGGAGGCTCAGAAGGCTGCTGAGATGGGAGAAATACCTGTTGGAGCAGTTATTGTTAAGGATGGCGAAATCATTTCGAGAGGCCATAATTTGACCGAAACTACAAAGGATCCGACAGCACATGCGGAGATGATAGCAATCAGAGAGGCGTCTAAAGTTTTGGGCGGCTGGAGACTGATAGGCTGCGATATGTATGTAACTATGGAGCCATGCAGCATGTGTGCGGGTGCGCTCGTGTGGTCGAGAATAGAGCATCTATACATAGGTGCGGATGACCCTAAGACGGGGGCGTGTGGATCGGTGTTCAATATCGTGCAGGATGAGAGACTAAATCATCAGATTGCAGTGGATAGAGGTATAATGGCAGAGGAAAGTTCGCGACTTGTACGCGAATTCTTTCGCAACCTACGAAAGAAAAGGAAAAAACCGGAGGAAGAGTAATGAAGAAAACGAGTATCAGAATTTGCCTAACAGCATTGATTGTGATGATATTTACCTCGTTTGCATTTGCAGAGAGCGGTAAGCTTGAGCTAAAGGAAAGCTACCCTAAGGATGGACAGAAGAATACATCTGTTGAGAATGTCGGCGTTAAGCTAACTTTTAATAACAAGGTGAACAAGAAGGAGAATCAGAAGGCGAATTCTAAGTGCTTTAAGATTCTAGATGCGAAGGGAAATGAACTTCCTATCAAGGTGTATTTTAACCCTGATGTTAAGGGACAGGTTCTCGTGCTTTACGATACAGTAAATGCTAAGAAGAACGCAATCAAGGGTGACAGCAAGTACACACTGGTTATTTCTAAGAAATTCGTTGATAATGACGGAAATACGCTCGGTAAGGATCTTAAGATTTCATTTAAGACATTGAACCAGAGTCTTAATAATAAGATTTACATGGGTATGATGCTTTTAATGATGGTCGGAATGTTCTTCTTTGCAAGCAGACAGGCTAAGAAGCATCAGGAAGAGGACGAAGATGCAGATACGAGCAACGCTCCGTTTAACCCATACAAGGAAGCTAAGAGAACAGGTAGACCTGTTAGCGAAATAATCGCTCAGCATGAGAAGGAAGAGGCTAAGGCTGCTAAGAAGGCTGCAAGAAAGGCCGCTAAGGAAGCTGACGAGGACGATTACGAGGAGTATGAGGAAGAGGATAACGGCAACTTCAAGGTAAAGGGACCAAGACCTATATCTGAAGCTGGTGGAAAATATATAACTGGCCGTAAGGCTCTTGCAGAGGCTCAGGCGGCTGAAGAAGAGCGACTCGCTAAGAGAAGAGCTAAGAACAAGAAGAAGTAAGCTTTTTGATTTTGCACATAGCGTAATTGGAGGCAAAAGTGGAAAAGACCATAATGCTTTTCTCCTATGCGAAGATTAACCTTTCCATTGATGTTGGCGATGTAATGCCAAGTGGTATGCACCCGGTAGATATGGTGATGCAGCAGATATCACTTAGAGATGAGATAAGTATCAGATTTACAGATGAGATGCCACCTGAGCCAATTAATAGCTTTGGGGCGAATCTAAAGGGTTTTGAAATTTATCTAAGAACAAATCTCAGGTATTTGCCAAACAATAGGTATAACCTCGCGTGGCGAGCTGCGGAGCTTATGATAGATGAATATGGAGACAGGGTGAATCCAAAGGGGCTCATCGAGATATTCATAAAGAAGAGAATCCCTGTTGCTGCGGGTATGGCTGGTGGAAGTGGCAATGCTGCGGCAATAATGCATGGGCTCAATGCTATGTGGGAGCTAGGGCTTTCACTAGAGGAACTATGTGAGCAAGGGGCGAAGTTAGGGTCTGATATCCCATTTTGTTTGATGGCGCAGGCAAAGAGCAACAAGGACTTGCCTGAGAATATCAGATATTCTAATATTGCTTCAACTTGTGCGAGAGCAAGGGGAACGGGTACGAAGCTTAGCAAAGTTAGACCACTTAAGTCGAGCATACTTGTCGTAACGCCAAGGCTTAGTGTTTCAACAAGGACGGTATTTACTGGGATTGATGAATGCACGATAAGCGATAGACCTAATAATGATAAGCTTTGTAGAGCTTTGAGATATGGTGATAAGGCTGCGGGGTATTCTGAGATGATAAATGTCCTCGAGGAGTTTACACTTAAAGCGTACCCAGAGGTTGCAGAGCTCAAGCGCTATATGATTGAGACCTGTGAAGGTGCGAGGAAGGTGCTGATGAGCGGTAGCGGGCCTACGGTATTTGCTATCTTTGATAGTGAAAGCCAGGCCAAGAAGTACGCGGCAGTTTTTAAACAAAAGTCCTGCTTTGCCTTTTGGGCAAGGACGATGATATAGAACTTATTGAAGCAGAATGGAGATTTTTATGGACCTACAGGATGTGAAAATGGATATTGGTAGCCACAGGCCTCTTAGAGAGGTTGTCTATGAGGAGCTGAAGAGGAATATTATGACTGGTCGCATTGTTCCTGGAACTCGCCTTATGGAGGTTGATCTCTCAAATCAGATGGGCGTTAGCCGTACCCCTATTAGGGAGGCGATTCGTAAGCTAGAGAAGGAAGGGCTTGTTACAATTCAGCCAAGACATGGCGCTTACGCATCTGATGTTTCCGTAGATGATATGGTGGATTTGCTAGATGTCAGAGAGGAGCTTGAGGGTTTTTCTGCTGAGCTTGCAGCAAAGCGCATAACACCTGAAGAAATCGACCGTTTGGAAAATATCACAGATGACTATGAGCTTGCGGTTAAGCATAACGATACAGAACAGATGATTTTTTGTGACGAGCAGTTCCATAAGGAAATCGTTGAGATTACGGGGAATAACACTCTTGTAAAATTCAGCACCATGGCTCAGGAGCTGGCTTTGAGATTCAGATACATCTACTACGATGACTTCTCACGCTATGAGAATATGCCTAGCGAGCATAGGGGAATCATTGCAGCTCTCAAGAGCGGAGATAGTGTCGAGGCTAGACGTGTTGTTTCAGAGCACATTCAGGCACTAAGAGCTTTTGTTATCGAGGGAGGGAAAACAGGCTTTCGCGATAAGAGAGAGCTTTAATCTCTGGGAGCTATAATCAAAGGCAGGTAAATGCTGCTAGATGATAAGAATTTGATATAAGCTATAAGATAACAAATCCTCAAGAACTAAATCTTGAGGATTTTTCAATACAGCTATATTAATCTATATTAACCTTCTGATAGGACTACTGTAATCTCTAAGGATTTCTCGTTACGTAAAACGGTTATCTTTATTTTATCACCTGGTTTGTACTTGTCTAGCTCTGTTCTTAGGTCTACAGCTGACTCTATTTTTGTCTTACCGATGGATTGAATTTTGTCACCAGCTTGTAATCCGGATTTCTTCGCTTCATCTGAAACAACATCATCAATATATACTCCTGGTGCACTTACGCCATATTTTTGTATATCTTCTTCATTTGATAGATCAACAATCTTGACACCTATTATTGCACGTCCGGTAACTTTGCCGTTCTGAATTAGATCTTTTGCAATCTTTGATGCTGTGTTGATTGGAATTGCAAATCCAAGTCCTTCAACATTAGAACCAGACGATTTAGCAACCACAATTCCAATTAGGTTTCCTTGTCCATCAAAAAGGCCGCCGCCCGAGTTTCCTGGATTGATTGATGTATCTGTTTGGATTAGCTTCATAGCTCTTCCGTCGACGCTAATCTGTCTGTCACGAGCGCTAATGATACCTGCTGAAACACTTCCACCGAGCTCGCCAAGTGGATTACCGATTGCAACGGCTTGATCACCTACGGAGATAGAATCGCTGTCACCGTATCTTGCAGCAGTATATCCTGAGCCGTCTATCTTTAGAACCGCTATGTCGTTTTGACTATCAGCACCTATAAGACGTGCTTTTTTAGTCGTTCCGTCTTTGAGCTTTACGATTATATTTGAGGCACCGTCGATCACATGATTACAGGTCATGATGTAGCCGTCGCTATCGATAATTACACCTGAGCCTGCACCCTTGGTTACATAGTTCTTAATCCAAGAGTCTCCGCTGACCTTTTCGGTTTGTATCTCAACGACAGCGTTTTCGTTCATAGAAACGATTTCTTTAATTGGTCTAGTTGTGCCATTGGATTTAGTCAACTTATAGTTCGTAGCAGAGATGTTGTTTCCACCATATGAGCTATCAAGTGCTCCCGCTAGCTTAAGGCCTCCAATGGTTATACCTGAAGTTCCTAGCATTGCGCATATTAGACAGATGATAAAAGCCTTCTTGGTGATATAAACAGGTGACTTAGGGGTCTTGGTTTTAGGCATACCACCATTTCCGTCAGAGGATCTTCTATCAAAGCTTCTAAGCTGAGAAGTGTCATATGAATAGTTTTCGAATCCCCTTGAAGTGTTAAACTGTCTTTCCTGCTCAAATGGATTGCTCGATGACTGAAATGAAGTATTGCCAAACGAGGCTCTCTCATAGCCAGGGAATTCTTGTACAGACTGCTGCTTGGTACTTGTAGCATTAAATGACGTATTTGTGGATGTCGAGCCGTAGCTAAAAGTGTTTTCTTGATTTGCTGGCTCGCTGCTAGTTTCTTCGATCACATCCGAGGGATTTTCATTTGGGGGGGTTATCTCATCATTGTTGCCAAATGGGGGTTTGTAATCATTATTGTGATCCATAAGCTTACCTCCTTGTTAGTTTATATATTTATGGTATGATTATAATTAATATATATGACTTTTTTGTGATAAAAGGGTTAATCCTGTGCAATGGTTTTATATATTTTGATACTATCAGAGTTTCAGGTTTTGATAAAGTAAAATATGTAATTAATATATAAGTTTTTTGCTTGCTGAATAACAAAAAAATATCTATTTGTGGTATAATAGCGAATTGAGTTTGTGAAAGGACAGTAATGATATGAAAAATGTCACGATAAAGATAACTGGCAAGCGTTTTGTCGGCGACAATGTCGAAGAAGAGCTCGAATTTGTGAGTGACGGCATGATGTTCGAGAAGGGCGGAGCCAAGTATTTTATATATGAAGAGAGTGAGTTTTCGGGATTTCCAGGATGTAAGACCAGCCTTAAGCTGACAGATACTAGCCTGAGAATGAAGAGAATTGGAGATTCAAGCGAGTACGGATCAGTACTAGAGTTTGAGACTGGAAAGCGTTTTAAGAGCGATTATAGCACGCCTTATGGACCTATGTCGCTGGAGGTTTTGACTAATAGCATCAAGAGAGAGCTTTCGCCAGAGGGATACGGAAAGATAACTCTTGAATATGATATCAGTCTCAGAGGAATGATAGAAGGTCGCAATGAACTTGCGATTGAGATAATGCAGTAGGTGTAAGTATGAACAGATTTCACAGATGGGTTGCAAGAATAGTAGTAGCGGTAATTATCCTCTCTATGGTTGGAACCACTTTATTTCTTTCTTTTCAGATGTTAGTGTAGACGGGAGGCGTCTCTATGTACAAAGTAGGTTTTGATTCAGAAAAATATCTCGAAGAGCAGTCGCATTATATAATGCAGAGAATCAACGAAAAGCAGGGCGAAAGGCTTTACCTTGAGTTCGGTGGGAAGCTAGTTCACGATAAGCACGCTATGAGGGTGCTTCCGGGCTTTGATGAGAATGCGAAAATTAAGCTTTTGCAGAAGATGAAGGACTCAGCAGAGGTGATTATTTGCATCTACTCTGGAGATATAACGACGAATAAGACAAGACATGACTTCGGCATCACCTATGACCTCGAAGTTCTAAGGCTCATAGATACATTTAGAAAGTACGATTTAGATATAAACAGCGTAGTCATAACAAGATATGAGGATGCTCCAGCGGTGGACATGTTCATCAAAAAGCTCGAAAGACGCGGAATCAAGACATACAAGCACTGCTTTACAAAAGGATATCCTACAGATGTAGAGACAATTGTAAGTGAAGAAGGCTACGGTGCAAACCCTTACATTGAGGTTACTAAGCCGCTTGTCGTTGTAACTGGACCTGGCGGAGGATCAGGAAAGCTTGCGACATGTCTATCCCAGCTATACCACGATTTTATGCGTGGATGCAAGGTAAGATACGCGAAGTTTGAGACCTTTCCAGTTTGGAATCTTCCACTAAAGCATCCAGTGAACCTTGCATATGAGTCTGCAACGGTTGACCTAAAGGATGTGAACATGATTGACCCTTTCCACCTAGAGGCTTATGGCGAGAAGGCAATCAACTACAATAGAGATATTGAGGTATTTCCAGTAGTTAAACGAATAATTGAGAAGATCACAGGAGAGGAATCTGAATACCAGTCACCAACGGACATGGGCGTAAACCGTGTAGGCTTTTGTATCACTGATGATGAGGCCTGTCAGGAGGCATCTTGCCAGGAGATAATCAGGAGATTTTTGATAGCAGCAGTCGATTTTAAGAAGGGTAAAATTGAGAGCGATTCCCTTGACAGAGCGGAGCTTTTAATGAAGGAAGTCGGCAAGGCCGTTGGCGATAGAATTGTAGTTCAGAAAGCTAGAGACTATGTGGAATTCAAGAGAGAGCTCTGTGACAAATACGAGAATTCAGTAGCTATGGCCATGGAGATGCCAGATGGTCACGTTATAACGGGACGTAGCTCAAGGCGTATGGTTGCAGCAGCTGCAGTGGTTTTGAACTCCATCAAATATCTAGCAGAAATGCCAGACGAACTCCTTTTGATAGAGCCAAAAGTTCTTGAGACAACACAGCAGCTAAAGACAGATGTGCTTGGATACGATAGGAGCAGCCTGAACTGCGAGGAAATTCTTATGGCTCTTACGGTTTCAGGGGTTACGGACGAAAAGGCAAGACTTGCAGCTAGTAAGCTTTCCTTGCTTCATGGATGCAGGGCGCATTGCACGGCAATTCTCTCAGACCGAGACGAGCAGACGCTTTCATCACTTGGAATCGATGTAACTTGTGACCCAGAGTATGTAACAACAAATCTATACAGTAACTAAATAATATAAGGAGCGGTCTTGAAACAAAATCAGCGATATACCCAGACTGAATACGTTAAGCAATATGTAAAGCTCATCATTAGATGGAGCCTTATTGCGATTGTAATCGGAATTGTTTGCGGCGTTATCGGGGCTTTGTTTTACAACGGTGTATTCTATGCGAATGTATTTCGCAAGAAGCACGAGTGGCTGCTCTTTTTGCTTCCATTTGCAGGAATAATCATAGTCTATATGTACCAAAAGCTAGGACTTGAGGGCAAGGGAACCGATGATATAATCGATTCTGTGCACGACAGCGCGCCTGTCAGGTTCAGACTTGTTCCTGCTATTTTTGTGGGTACGGTTTTGACACACTTTTGCGGTGGATCTGCAGGCAAAGAGGGTGCAGCTCTTCAGCTAGGTGGAGGAATAGGTAACTACATAGGCAGAAAGTCGAGACTCCACGCGGAGAACCTCAGAATAGCGACCATGGCCGGTATGGCAGCCTTCTTTGCCGCTATCTTCGGCACACCGCTTACAGCAACGGTCTTCGTCGTCATGTTCATCAAAGTCGGACACCTCTACCAAATGGCTGTATTTCCATGCTTTGTGTCCTCCTACACGGCTTACTGGATTGCAACAAAGCTTGGCGTAGTCGCCTTTGGCTTCCACATAAGCATACCGACGACAACGCCAGTACTGATGCTCAAAATCCTTGTACTCGCATCTCTTTGTGGACTAGTATCCACACTGATGTGCAATAGCTATAGATTGATACACGCAATTTACGATGAGTTATTTAATAACTCATATATACGGGTAATTTCAGGAGCGACAATTATAATCATTTTAAGCCTTTTAGTAGGAAAAGATACCTACAACGGAGCAGGCAGTGAAACAATAGCAGAGGCGCTCTCAGGTGGCAATGAAGACTATCTCGCGTTTCTACTCAAGATACTGTTCACCGCAATAACGCTCGGCGCAGGATTCAAGGGCGGAGAAATCCTGCCGCTCTTCTTCATAGGAAGCACCTTCGGCGCCGTATTCGCGCCGCTACTAGGCATCCCATCATCCTTCGGCGCGGCGCTCGCTATGGTAGCACTGTTCGGCGGAGCAACAAATACGATGATAGCGCCTATTTGCCTCGCCATAGAGTGCTTTGGAGGTGGGGGCGTGCACATGTTTGCAATAGCTAGCTTCATGGGCTACCTTTGTTCTGGATATAATGGGCTTTATTCAAGTCAAAAGATACTTGACTCCAAGCTTCAGGCAAGGCCTGTAGAGATGCGAACAAACCAAAACCACATGGTAAGAAGACATGAGCCAGAGGCTATAGGAAGGCTTGTGAGCCAAAAGAGCAAGCGGGCATACCGCAAGATGCTAAGTGCAGCAAAGAAGACAAGACCAGTAAAAAGACGTAAAAAATAGTGCAACATCAGTTGCACTATTTTTAGTTTAAATTATGTTTTCTTATCTGGTACTAAGCTTTAGCTGTTCCTTTATCCTTCTTCAATGCGTAGAAGATTAGTCCTACTACAAAGCCTAATACTGAAGGAACTACCCAGTCCATTCCGATATCTGAAAGTGGAAGGATTTCGCCGACCTTTGCAACAACACCATCTAGGTGTAGAGCAGCAACTGTCTCAGCTGGAAGGCTCTTAACTCCGTCAAATAGAGCTGGAAGCATAGTGAATGCGATTGTCCATCTGTAAACAGTTGTGTGATAATTGAACAGTCCGCCAACGATACTAACTAGGATGATAGCTATTGTTAGTGGATATAGGAACATCAATACTGGTATTGAGTATGCGATGATCTTAAGTAGTCCAAAGTTAGCAAATACAAATGAAACTGATGTGAATAGTATTGCCCAAGCCTTGTATGAAAGCAGACCAGGAAACATCTTTCCGAAAGTCTCTGCACCTGCAGTTATAAGACCGATTGCAGTCTTTAGGCAAGCAAGTGTGATTGTGATAGCTAGGAATGTTGCGCCTATACCTCCCATGTAGTGGTCAGCCATCTTGTTAAGTAGTGTACCACCATCTGGCTGAACTTCAAAGATTCCTCTTGACTGTGCACCAGCAAATACGAGTGCAAAGTAGATTACTGCCATGAGAACCGCACATCCTACACCTGCGATAGCAGTTGATTTAGCTATGTTCTTAGGCTCATTAACGCCAAGGTTTCTAACAGCGTTGATGATGATGATTCCGAATGCTAGCGAAGCTAGTGCGTCCATGGTGTTGTAACCCTCAACGAATCCTCTGAAGAATGGGTGTGTTACATATTCACCAGTTGCCTTTGTGCTTGAAACTGAACCCATTGGGTTAACGAAGCACATAACTAGTAGAACTGCTAGGAATGCAAGGAATATTGGGTTTATATACTTACCAACGCTATCTAGGATATTCGATGGTCTTAGTGAGAACCAAAGAACTACCGCAAAGAAGCAGAGTGAGAATAGTCCAAGCACTATAGGTGAATCCTTGTGTAGTGCTGGTACTACACCTACTGTATAAGGAACCGTCGCAGTTCTAGGAATTGCGAAGAATGGTCCTATAGTTAGATATAGTAGGCAAGTAAAAAATATACCGTACGGTCTAGATACTTTGCAACCTAGGTCGTAAAGACCCTCACTTCGAGACAGTGAAATTGCGATAATACCGAGTAGCGGTAGACCTACGCCTGTAATAACGAAGCCAATAGTCGCTGCTGGTGTGTGTTCGCCTGCCATCTGCCCCATAAGCGCCGGGAATATTAGATTTCCCGCTCCAAAGAACAGTCCGAATAGGAGGGAGGCAAGTAGTACATAATTTTTTGTGGAAAGTTTCTTATCCATATGTTTTTGTCCCCTTTTCTTTTTAAATTTTTGTTTGGAAATAATAAGGATTGTAACATAATTTGTTTATGTACACAAGATATTTTTTCATGTTTTTTTCATTTTGTTCACTCAGATATCAAAATATACTAATATAGCATATCAAAATCCTAGTAATTTCAATGGTTACAGACCATACATGCTAATCTCTAATCAAAAGGATAAGTAAAAAAATAAACATATTTTTAATTAAATGTATACAAAAATAAAAAACTGGCTCAGGCCAGTTTTTATGTCTTAAACTAATTCTTTTAGTTTTTCTATATCAAGATTCTCGTATTTTGATAGAAGCGGGATGAGAAGCTCAGCTATTTTGATACAGCCTCCCTCAACATCGCTTTCAAAGTTTAGTGGCATGATAGGTTCATGTAAGGATTTTCGCAGTAGCATCCAGCCTTTGATCGAAGAATTGTTAAAGTTGATTCGTACGCCCTCGTAGTTTGGTTCTTCAAGACTGCATTCAGAAAGCTCGCCTGAAGAGGTTAGCGTTCGTAAATCTTCTATTATATTATCGCCCACAGCACTGAAGTCGCTTCCTATGATTGGCAAGCGAACCTCTAGGCTTTCTAGTGGTTCTGACAAATCGCTTATCAGTGATGAGATTCCTTTGCCTTCACTTTTGCACTTTGCAGCTGCTATCACTATCTTTGTTGCAAGATATGCACCGTCATCTAGGAAGAAGTTTTCCTTATATGCTGCGTGTCCAGATGTCTCTATTGCAAGGTCGCTTTCTATGCCCTGCTCGTTAAGTTCGATAGACTTGTTTATTACATTCTTATAGCCTCTCTTAAAGCGAAGGTGTTTGAGGCCTAGGCTTTTCTCAAGGAAGGCTGTTAGGCCACGAGAAGTCACACTATCTGTAACAACTGTTGAGCCTGGGTGTGAATCTGCTATTAGTGCAGCAGCTAGTGCTACAATAGCGTTTCTGTTTATTTCCTTGCCGCTTTCGTCAACTGCAGAAACTCTGTCTACATCCGTATCAAAAATCAGACCTAGATCTGTCTTTGCTTCGCGAACCTTTGCACAGATGGATTCTATCGCTGCCTTATCCTCTGGATTAGGAATGTGATTTGGAAAGCTTCCGTCCGGATCTAGGAACTGTGAGCTGCTGACATCAGCGCCGAGTGGCAATAGTACCTTTTCGGCATAGAAACCGCCAGCGCCGTTTCCGGCATCTACTGTAATAGATAATCCTGAAAGAGGAGTTTCTCCAGCATCAAGAGCATCTACGATTTTCTTTCTTAGGTGCGCGCTGTAAACATCCATCAAATTAGCTTTGATTGGTTCAGAAGCAGTTCTTGGAAGCAATCTGCCTAGGACTGAACTAGATTCAGCGAAGGTGATTATGTCAGCAATGTCGCCCTTATCTAGTCCGCCGCACGCATCAAAGAACTTCATTCCATTTCGGTTTGAAGGCATGTGGCTTGCAGTGACCATAATAGCGCCGTCGCACTCAAATTCCTCAAATACTGTTGACATGAACATAGCGGGTGTAGATGAAAGACCTGAGTCCAAAACCTTAGTACCGTATGGAGTGAGTGCAGAGACGATATCTCGCACTAGGTCAGGCCCTGAAATTCTGGAATCTCGTCCAACTGCTATGCAAAGCTCGTTTGGTTCTTTATCTGTGTTATGTGATAGCAGATACAGGAAGCCTTTGGCTAGGCGTGAAACCGCTTCAGAATCGAGATTTATCGGCTCTGAAGGACTTCCGATAGCTATGCCTCTGATATCACTTCCGTTTTGCAATTTTGAGTAGTCGTAAGCCATTTGTTCTCCTTATGTGCTATTACTCTTTGACTGAGCCATCTGCATTGAATAGAGGTAGCTTCTCAAGATACTTGATATCATCTCTATCTGCGGCTTCTCCTTCAGCTAGAACTGCCATGCGGCAAACGATGTTTCCGCCAGCAGCATCTACAAGCTTCTCCATTGAGCGGAGAGACTCACCAGTGCTGATAACGTCGTCTACAACAAGGACTCTTCTGCCTTTGATGAGGCTAGCCTCCTTCTCACCTATGCATAGCGTCTGCACATGGTCAGTTGTGATTGAGTCAACACTTGTCTCTATAATGTTCTGCATGTATAGCTTTGCGGCCTTTCTAAATACGACATAGTCCTTGCCGCCGCTAAGTCTTGCCATCTCGTAAGCCAAAGGAATTCCCTTGGATTCTGCAGTTACAATAACATCAAATTCAGGCGCCTTAGCTAGGAGCTCCTTTGCTGCTGCTTCTGTTATAGCAACATCTCCAAACATTACAAAGGCTGCAATGTAAAGTTCATCGTTTATCGGACAAAGTGGTAGCTGTCTTGTTAGACCAGCAATCTTCATTTCATAATGCATTTTGCTTTCCTCTTTTTTACATGATTTCTATGCCTGAACACACTCAAGCATACGCTTATATTATACCTTTGACGCAAAATACTTGCAAGGTAAAAGGCGCACCTTGAGGCACGCCTTGATATCAAATTTATTTGTTTTTGGTTCTTGCAATTCCTAGGCTTTACTAGAATGTAAGTCCATGTGCAAGTGTGTAGAATCTGAATGCGAATAGCAATGCTGATACCCACATAACTAGTGGAACCTTCTTAGCGTTTCCTGTTAGAACCTTTAGGATTACCCATGCTAGCATTCCGAACATGATTCCGTTAGCGATTGAGTATGTGAATGGCATCATGACTATTGCAAGGAAGCCACCAAGTACATCTGCGATATCTCCATCAAATGACATCTTCTTAACTGTGCTCATCATCAAAAGTCCAACCCATACAAGAGCAGGAGTTGTTGCAAATCCTGGAATTGCTAGGAAGATTGGTGAGAAGAATAGAGCTATGATAAAGAGTATTGCAGTTGTGAAAGCTGTCATACCTGTACGTCCACCTACAGCAACACCTGCTGATGACTCAACATAGCTTGTTACTGTTGATGTACCTAGGCATGCACCTGCAACTGTACCAACAGCATCTGCAAGAAGTGCACCCTTAGCGTTTGGAAGCTTGCCGTTCTCATCTAGTAGGTTACCTTTTGATGCAACACCGATAAGTGTTCCTACTGTATCAAAGATATCAACAAATAGGAATGAGAATACGATTGTAGCAAAGCTTACTATGTGCTGGCCAATCCATGCGAAGTCAAATGCGAATAGCTCAGGTGCCTTAGGGATGAAGCTGCTTCCCTCAAAGCTTGGATATAGTGAGAATGCACCTGCTTCTGGATTTACAACATACCAGCCTGCAGCCTGTGCAATCATACCTAGAATCCATGTTCCAAGGATACCGATAAGAATGTCACCCTTAATCTTGAAGTGGTGCATTACTGCGATCATTAGAAGTCCAACAAGTGCTAGAATGAACTGAGGTGTGTTTACTGCGCCAAGATCAACGAGTGTTTCAGGGTTTGCAACTGTGATTCCGGCACCCTTTAGGCCGATGATTGTGATAAATAGACCTATACCTGCTGTAATTCCGTACTTGAGGCTTTCTGGAATATCATTAACGAGCTTTTCTCTGAAGTTTGTCAGAGATAGAAGGATGAATGCAATACCTTCAACCAATACTGCCGCAAGAGCGATTGTCCATGGGTTCTTGATTCCTGCTTCTGCCATCGGGATACAAACCGAGTAAGCGAAGTATGCGTTTAGTCCCATTCCTGAAGCAAGTGCAACTGGGTAGTTAGCAAAGAATGCCATGCAAAGTGTTGCGAATGCCGCAGAAACTGCTGTAGCAGTAAAGATTCCTGCGCGGTCCATTCCAGCCGCCGAAAGAATGTTAGGGTTAACTGCCAAGATGTAAACCATTGACAGGAAGGTGGTAAAGCCGGCGATGACCTCAGTACGCGGATCCGTGCCGTGTTCCTTCAATTTGAAAAGCTTTTCCATAATTGATTGTTCTCCTTTAATACATCAACTTAATAGTTAAAATAAATACAATGTAATTATAATGTAGTAAAGTTACAATTGACTATAAAAATAATCTCCTGAAATGCAAAAAAACGAATATTTTGATATATTTTATTGCGAATTTGACAAAAATACGAATATATCAAAGCGAGTTCACTCCAAATGTTCGTGGTTTTTGTCTACTTTTCCTTCTGAGGAAGTTGAGCTAGGATAACGGCAATAAATATCACTGCGCATCCGAAAATTTCATAGCCTGTCATTCTCTCGCCTAGAAGAATTGCACCAGAGATAACCGCAAACACAGACTCAAGGCTGAGAATCAAAGATGCAGCTGTAGGCTCTGCGTTTTTTTGGGCAACAACCTGAAGCGTATAGGCAATACCACAGGAGAATACACCAGCATAGATGATAGGGAACCAGCAGTCGAGAATCTGGTTTATGTCAGGTGATTCAAATATGAGCATCATGATGAAGCTAAGGCCTCCTGCAACAAAGAACTGAAGGCAGGAAAGCTTAACACCGTCGCACTTAGGCGAGAAGTGATCGATTGCAAGAATGTGGCAGGAGAACAAAACTGCACAGAGCAAAACAAATAGATCTCCTTTTTCGATTGTAAGTCCAACGCCTTTACCTGCAATAGTCAAAAGGTAGAATCCACATGCTCCTAGAAGCACGCAGAACCATACGAGCGGACGGACTCTCTTGCCGAGGAACATTCCCAAAATAGGAACTATCATTATATATAGCGCGGTTATAAAGCCGGCCTTACCAGCGTCGGCATCAAAGTACATGCCAAACTGCTGAAGATTTGAGGCCATTGCCAAAAATGTACCGCAGACTATACCGCCAAGTATTAATGATTTTTTGTCTTTAGGAACAGCTTCGGCTGCCTTGCCTTTACCTACCTTTGATAGAATCAGGATGACTGGGACTAGTGAAACTCCGCCAACCAGTGTACGGATACCGTTATATGTGAACGGCTCTAGCGCCGTACCTGCCTTTTGGGCAACGAATGATGAACCCCAGATTAGTGCTGTGACTAGCAATAGGATATTGCTGATGATTCGCTTGTTCATAAATAATTCCTTTTCATAAGCAAAATAATAAATCACTTTATCTTGTAAGAACATTATATATTTGAATCTTTGCTGACGCAATAAGGCCTTCTTTTATTCAACACAAAGATATGATAGAATTATTGTATATTTTACAACGAAACTTTGAAAAATGAGGTCTAAAGTAATGAATAAATGGATTTGCTCTGCAGATGAATCAAAGCTCAGGGATTGCCTAGCAGAAATCAAGCCTCTAGATGAGCAGGCGATGAAGGATGCGAAGGAGAGACAGGATTACAGACTCAAGGTCCCAACAAGCCTAGGAAGGCTCGAGGAGATGAGCATTAGGCTTGCGGGCATTACCGGTAAGGTCTACGGAAATATGGTGAATAATCAGGCCATCGTTTTGATGTGCGCAGATAACGGAGTTGTCGAGGAAGGTGTAGCATCGGCTCCTCAGACAGTTACTTTGATGCAGACTATTAACTTTACAAAGCGTATTACAGGTGTAGGTGCACAGGCCAAGTACTTTGGAATAGACATTTTAGATATAGATGTTGGCGTTAAACTTCCGATACCAGCTGATATACTAGCAGAGGAAATGCTGGTTGACGGAAAGATACAGAGACTCGTCGTAGACAGAAGAATTGCTGATGGAAGCAGAAACCTAGCAAAGGAACCTGCTTTGACGAAAACAGAAGCTATTGCTGCGATACTGACTGGAATTGAGGCTTCCAATGCGGTTTGTGAGGCCGGAAAGAACATCTACGGTGTCGGCGAGATGGGTATAGGAAACTCAACAACTGCAGCCTGCATAATCAGCTCGTTTACAGGAATGAGCGCAGAGGAGGTCGTCGGAAGAGGCGGTGGTCTGAACGATGAATCTCTGAAAAAAAAGTGCAAGATTGTTGCAGAGGCTGTATCAAAATATGACATGCCTGATCCTATTGACCGCGCAGCGGCTTTTGGTGGATACGATATCTGTGCTATGGCTGGTGCTTTCCTAGGTGCAGCGATTAACAGAATTCCAGTAGTTGTGGACGGATATATTTCTATTGCGGCAGCGCTTCTTGCAGCTGAGATTGAGCCTGCGGTTAAGGATTTTATGTTCACATCGCATTTTTCACAGGAACCAGGATATAAGGCAGCGGTGAAAAAGCTTGGAATTAGACCGATGTTTGACCTTGAGATGAAGCTCGGTGAAGCTAGTGGGTGCCCTATAGCATTTAAGATTATGGAAGCGGCTTGTGCTGTTATGAATGAGATGAAGAGTCTAGATGAAGGACAGATAGATTCGGAATATCTTGATGAGCTGAGAGAAAAGAGTTTGTTTTAATATGAATGTTTTTGTAAGCGGAGGCGCAAAGAATGGCAAGTCCTCCTTTGCTCAGAGATATGCGTTTGACATGGCAAAGGGGAAAAAGCTATACTATCTTGCCACCATGGTTGCAACGGACGATGAGGATGAGCTCAGAATCCAAAGGCATGTAGAAGACCGTGACGGAATGGGCTTTATCACGGTTGAGAAGCCTATGAATATGTGTGAGCTCTTTGATGCACCATATAATTTAGATAGGGACGGAGTCTTCCTTTTGGACAGCGTTACAGCGCTGCTTGCCAACGCGATGTTTGGGATGGGAGATTTTTATGAGCATGCGGCCGAGAAGGTTTCAGAGGATCTTTTGAGATTTGCTGAGCTTAGCTGCAATGTAGTTTTCGTATCTGATTACATATATTCCGAGGCTAAAATTTTTGATGACTTTACGGAGAACTATAGACGCGGGCTTGCTTTGATAGATAGGGCTTTAGCGAATAAATGTGAGCTAGTATGCGAGGTTATTTGTGGTAATGTCATTGCGCATAAGGGTCATTTATAGTTTTGAATTGATTTAGAGAGTATGTTTATGAAGGATTTTATTATTGGATTTTTCATGGCTTGGGGTAATTTTTTAACCTTGCCGTGTCCGTACAAGAGATGGGATAACGGACTTAAGAACATGATGCTAGCCTTTCTACCTGGCGTAGGAATGGTTGCAGGACTTATCTGGTTTATCCTAGGATGCATTGTGCTCAAGATTGCGGTTTATCCACTGCTTTCGGCACTGCTAATCTGTTTTTTTATCTATGCGATATGTGGCTTTATGCACATGGATGGCTTTATGGATGTCAATGATGCGATTATGTCGCGCAGGCCTTTGGAGGATAGACTCAGAATTCTCAAGGATTCGACGGTTGGAGCTTTTGCCGTTATCACTTTGGTGTTCCTGGTCCTTGCTATGTATGTGGCAAGCTTTAGCTTTTTTATAAAGCCGATGGAGATAAGCGGACTCTTTCCTCTTTTGACTATTCCAGTCATATCTCGCGGTACGGCAGGTGCTTGTGTGCTTAGTTTTAAGCCACTTACAACAAGTCAGTATCTAGAGGATCACGAAAAACCGAGAGATAAGCATATTAAGATTGTAGCCTTGATTACATGTGCTTACTTTTTGTTGATCTTGATCTTTGCAATCATATTTGCAAGGCCAGAGCCTATAGTTAGATTTGTTGTTTCATCACTTGGAACTTTATGCGTTACGCTTCTTTCTTGTCTTTACGCACGACATAACCTAGGCGGTATGAATGGCGATATTGCAGGATATAGCATCTGCATGGGTGAGCTTGGCGGAATGATTTTGGCAGCGCTGATAATAGTATAGGAATGATGAGCGAAAGGAGAGCAAGTGGTTTTGATATATGCGGGAGCTTATCAGGGTAAGCTCGATTTTGCTAGAAAAAGCTTTGGGATCAAAGATGAGGATATTTGCTATTGCAATAGCGATATGGAGTCTATCGACTTTGGGAAAAAAGTCATCTACGGTTTGGAAAAATTTATATATGGGTATGAGAAGAGGGGACAAAGCGCTGATGAATACATAAAGGCGCAGCTTCCTTTGATGAAGGATAAGATAATAATCTGTGAGGATATATCTCGTGGGCTTGTTCCTATGGATAAGCTTGAGAGGGCTTGGCGTGAGACAAACGGAAGGGTTGTCAATGCTGTGGCTGCAGAGGCTGACGAGGTATATACAGTTTTCTGCGGAATTGAAAGTAGGATAAAATAGTTGGAATCTAAGATTTTGATCATAAGACATGGGATAACTGAGGGGAATAAGAAGAAATGGTTCTACGGAGCGACGGACCTAGGCCTTTGCGATGAGGGCGTTGATGAGCTTGTCGAGCAAAGGAATAGCGGTTTCTATCCTGACATTCCTGAGGGAACGCAGTTCTTCACAACGGGAATGAAGCGTACAGAGGAGACTCTTGAGATTCTGTTCGGAGATGTTGAACACGGTAGAATTACGGATATGAAGGAGATGAACTTCGGAGACTACGAGTGCAGAGCCTTTGATTCTCTTAAGGACGATGAGGTTTTCCTAGAGTGGGGATACGATCAGATTGGTGAGGTCAAGCTTCCAAACGGTGAATCAAGAAATGAATTCCGTGAGAGAACAAGGCGAGGCGGTCAGTTTTTGATAGATGAACACATTACAAAGAATGTACCTATGACTGTGATGATCTGCCACGGTGGTGTGATTTCAAGCTTCATGGATCATCTTTTCGGTGACGAAAGGTCTATGTGGGACTGGATGCCTGAGCCTGGATGTGGATACGAGATAACTTTGATGGACGGTAAACCTGTCAAGTATGAGGCTATTGGAAGAATTGGGGATAAGCTTCAGACGATGATAGATGAATATGAGTCCGAGAATGGGGAAGATTAAGGACGAGAGGTTGATATGAGCAAAAAGGAAAAGAAAAAAGCAGGGCTAGGAACATGGCTTTACAGACTCGTAATGCTTGCACTGCTTTGCGTCATGATTTTCAGTGGATATAAGGTTTTTACGATTTATATGGAATATCACAAGGGCACAGTTGCCTACGACGATCTTGCAAAGATTGCAGGTGCTGGTGAATCAGCCGATAAGGAGGAAAAGGACCTCACAATCGACTGGGATGCTTTGACGAAAATCAGCAAAAATGTCAAGGGATGGATCAGATCCAAGGGCACAGTTATTAACTATCCTATAATGCAGGGGAGTGACAACGATTACTATCTCTATCATATTATGACAGGAGAATACAGCCGTAAGGGGTCTATTTTTATTGATAGCAGCAATAGGGATCCGTTCAATAGCTTTTTGACCATTGTTTACGGACATAGAATGCTAGACGATAGTATGTTCAACAGTCTCGGAAATTATTTTGAGGATGCGAAGTACTATAAGAAGCATAAGATTATCGATATATATACACCAGAGAAGAACTATAAACTTGAGATTTTCGGCGCAGCAAATGTAAATGCGACAAATGAGAGCATATATAATCTCAATATTGCAGAGGATGATGTGTCAACTAAAGAAGCCTACATAAATAATGTACTCAGCAAAAACGAACTTGCTGGCTACAAGGGAACAGTAGATGTGACGGCAAATGATAAGATAGTTATGCTAAGTACCTGTACTTACGACCCGGGCGATGACAGAATTGTTGTATGGGGAAAACTTGTAGAAAAGACTCCTGAGAGCAAGTAATCTCGCCAAAGATATATGGTAAATCAAAAGACCGATTTTTAGAAATCGGTCTTTATAGTTATCTTATTTTGTTGTAATCACAGGGCTTATAAGAATCGCTTATTTGCGATGTAAGCTATATGAAACTCTAAATTCTATGAGCCTGCTAAGGCTTTGCAAGACTATTGCCTGATGGAGACCTCGCCAGATGATAGGGTCTCAATTTCTCTCATTCTGACACCTTCCATGTACTCAACAACGAGTCCGCCATTGTCATCTATATCGAGGGCGCGTGCTTTGATGCGCTTGCCATCTGCGATTGTATGAATGTAGATGTCTTTGCCGAGTATGAAGCATTTTCTTCTATACTCTGGAAGGAAGTTTGTGCTTGGGAATTCCTTAATCATTGCGAGAATATTATCAGCGACCGCACCGGCTAGTGCACTTCTTGAAAACGCACCGTTTTCATCTGCTACGCTTCCTGCAATATCAGCGATTTCCTCAGGGAATTTGCTTGGGAAACAGTTGATGCCAATTCCGATAATCAGCTTGTCAATTCTGCCAGTCTCAAGATTGGTCTGAGCTTCTGTTAAGATTCCGCAAACCTTCTTGTTCTTATGGAAAATATCGTTGACCCATTTAATCTTAGGGCTTATATCGCAAACGTTCTCAAGCGCCTTGCAAACTGCTAGTGCAGATGCCATGGTTATGAAAGGAGATTTGTTTAAATCAAAGTTTGGTCTGAAGGCAACGGTCAGATAAATTCCGTTGTCCGACGGGGACATGAAGCTTCTTCCGAGCCTTCCCTTACCTGCAGTCTGGCTGTTTGCAACGATTACCTGTGGCACATCTGATGATGGCAGGGAATGCGCAAAGTTATTTGTTGAGTCAATCTCATCAAAAACCATGAGCTTGCAAGGCTCGTTTATCTTGGAACCGATGGATTCCTCGGTGAGAATATCGATTTTCTCAAGTAGCTTATAGCCCTGGCTTGGTCTGCTCAATATCTTGTAGCCTGACTTTTTTAGTGCAGAGGCAGCCTTGTTCACCGCAGCTCGAGAAACACCCAAGGTCTGGGCTAGACATTCGCCTGAAACAAAGGAACCGTAGTTCTCGTCTAAAAATTTTAGAAGTTCTATCTTAGTAGACATGCTGACCTCCATACAGATAAGTTCAATTTGGTTAAACCTATTATACAATGTTTTGAGCTTTTTGAAAACACATTGATTTTTAGGGCTATCTCCTTTATTTTTTCACATTTATATGATAAAATTATCGGGTAAATTGGGTAAATAGGCTCACTTTGAGATTTAGGGAGAAAAATATATGGAAAGTCACAGTATAACGTCATCAGTCATACAAATTTTAGTATTACTGCTCTGCTCCGCCTTCTTTTCAGCGACGGAAACGGCGTTTACTTCACTCAACAGAATAAGAATTAAGAATAAGGCTGACGCAGGTAACCCTAGCGCTAAGAGAGTTTTAGCTCTCGAGCAGAACTACGATAACCTGCTTTCGACGATTTTGGTCGGAAACAACCTTGTAAACATCGCAAGTACAGCAGTAGCAACGGTTTTATTCATGAATCTGTATGGGCAGTACGGTGCGACAATTTCAACAATATTTACAACGGTTACCGTTTTGATCTTCGGTGAAATCACTCCGAAGAGTCTTGCTAAGGAGTATCCGGAGACCTTTGCTTCCTTTGCTGCACCGGTTATAAACTTGCTGAGAATTATTCTTACGCCGATAAACTGGATATTTGCGCAGTGGAAAAAACTGCTTTCAGTAATTTTTAAGACTGAGGCTGTGCCTAGCATAACAGAGGACGAGCTTGTAACAATTGTTGACGAGGCCTTCGTTACAGGCGGTATTGACAAAGAACAAAACGAGATGATCCAGAACGCAATAAGCTTTAGGGAGCTTGAGGCTCAGGATATCTTGACTCCACGTGTAAACATAGAGGCTGTCGAAGTTGAAACTCCCGAAGAAGAGGTTGATGAGATTTTCCGAAAGACAGGATTTTCAAGGCTTCCGGTCTACGAGGATGAGCTTGATCGTATAATAGGTGTACTCAATCAAAAGGATTTCCACAACTACGTATATAAGCGTGGTGCCAGCATAGCAAACTTGGTTAAGCCGGTAATTTATGTTGCGGGATCGATGAAGGCGATAGATTTGCTAAGAAAGCTTCAGGAAAACAAGTGCAGAATGGCAATCATCGTTGATGAATACGGTGGAACTGAGGGTATAGTAACTTCTGAGGATATCATCGAGGAGCTTGTTGGTGAGATATACGACGAAAGCGACACGGTTGCGATGAGAGAGATAACCTTGCAGCAGAACGGAAGCTACAGGGTGCTCGGTTCAGCGAACTTTGAGAAGATGATGGACTACTTTGGTGAGGAAGCCGCCGAGATAGATGCAACAACGGTAAACGGATGGGCTGCCATACAGCTTGATAAGTTGCCGCGCAGAGGGGACAGGTTCGAATATGCGGTCGGCAAAAAGAGATTTAAAGCAATAGTAACAAAAGCAGATGATAGAAAGGCGCTAGAGCTCACGATTAGAGTCGAGAACCTCGATGAAGGCGCCGGAGAAGGGGAAAAGAAATGAGCCTAATGGAAAAAATATTTGGCAACCTCAACGCTAAGGAAGTCAAGAAACTCGAGAAAATAGCGGAGAAGGTCGAGGCCTTAGATGAGGAAACTGCCAAGCTTAGCGACGATGAACTTCGTGCTAAGACAGATGAATTTAAGGGAAGACTTGCAGAGGGTGAAACACTAGATGACCTTTTGCCTGAGGCCTTTGCTGTTTGCCGAGAGGCTGCAGTTCGAAGCCTCGGAATGAAGCACTTCCACGTGCAGATTATAGGTGGTATCGTTCTTCACCAGGGCCGTATAGCCGAGATGAAGACTGGTGAAGGTAAGACTTTGATGGCTACACTTCCTGTATACCTAAATGCGCTTTCTGGCGATGGTGTGCACGTAGTTACTGTCAACGATTACCTAGCAAAGCGTGACGCGGAGTGGATGGGTAAGCTTTATACTTTCCTTGGCCTCACAGTTGGTTGCGTTATCAATAGCATCACAGGTGAGGAGAGAAAGCAGGCGTACCGCTGCGACATCACTTACGGAACAAATAATGAGTTCGGTTTTGACTACTTGAGAGACAACATGGTTATCTACAAGGAAGAACTCTTACAGCGCGAGCTAAACTATGCGATTATAGACGAGGTCGACTCAATCCTCATCGATGAGGCGAGAACACCTTTGATAATTTCTGGACAGGGCGACAAGTCAACAGACCTATATCAAAAGGCGGACCGTTTTGTTAAGACTCTCACAAGAGGTGAGCAGATTGACGAAAAGGATGCAAATCCTACTGGCGACTTTATCGTAGACGAAAAGGATAAGCAGGTTTCTTTGACAGACGCCGGCGTAAGCAAGGCCGAGGCGTTCTTTGGTGTCGAAAACTTCGGTGACCCTGAGAATATGGAGATAAACCACCACGTTCTTCAGGCTTTGAAGGCTCACAATATTATGGAAAGAGACGTCGACTACATTGTTAGCGACGGAGAAATTTTGATTGTCGATGAGTTCACGGGACGTCTGATGGTCGGAAGAAGATTCAGCAACGGTTTGCACCAAGCTATCGAGGCTAAGGAGCATGTATCGGTTAGATCTGAATCAAAGACAATGGCAACTATAACGCTTCAGAACTACTTCCGTATGTATAACAAGCTATCAGGTATGACTGGTACCGCTAAGACTGAGGAAGAAGAATTCCGTGATATCTACAACATGGACGTAGTTGTTGTTCCAACAAATAAACCTCCTAAGAGAGAGGACCTTCCGGATTCTGTTTATCTAAAAGAGAGCGGAAAGTACAAGGCTCTTGCTAACAAGGTTGCAGAGGTTCACGCAACTGGGCAGCCGGTGCTTGTAGGTACGATTTCAATCGAAAAATCTGAGCTTTTGAGCAATCTTCTAACCAAGAAAGGTGTTAAGCACAATGTCCTAAATGCTAAGCAGCATGAGCGAGAAGCAGAGATTGTTGCTGAAGCTGGTAGACTAGGACAGGTAACTATTGCAACCAATATGGCTGGTAGAGGTACCGATATTATCCTAGGTGGTAACCCTGAGTTTGAGGCAAAACGCGAGATGAAGAAGCTCGGATATACAGAAGAGCAAATTCTATTTGCAACAAGCTTTGTAAAGAGCGATGACGAGGAGCTAAATGCAGCTAGACAGAAGTTCGCTGAGCTTCATGACAAATATAAGGCTGAGAGACAGCCTGAACACGAGCAGGTAGTTGAGCTTGGCGGTCTTTGCATTTTAGGTAGTGAAAGACACGAGTCAAGACGTATAGATAACCAGCTACGAGGAAGAGCTGGTAGACAGGGTGACCCTGGTACAACACAGTTCTTTATCTCACTCGAGGACGATTTGATGCGCCGCTTCGGTGGAGAAATGATGCAAAACATCGTCAGCAGATTCGGGCTTGCAGATGACGAACCTCTAGAGGCAAACGTTCTTTCAAGAAGAATTGAGAATGCTCAGAAGAAGGTCGAGGGTAAGAACTTCGGTATCAGAAAATACGTTCTCCAGTACGATAATGTAATGAATAAGCAGAGAACTATTATTTACGGTGAGAGAAGAAAGGTACTCTTTGGTGAAGATATCCGTGGCGATATCATGAGCATGAAGGATAGCTTAGTTGCTGCAATCATCGGACCTTCAACTATGGACAGCAAATTCCCTGAGGAATGGAATTTTGCTGAGATGAGACGTAATTTAAACAAGCTAATTCCTAGCTACGAGATGAGAGTAGACTACAGCGCTGACGAGCTCAGAGATATGACTCAGGAATCACTAGTTGAGGATATTTGTGCAGAACTAGACGAACTCTATACCAAGAAAGAAGAGGAAGTCGGAGTTGAGCAGATGCGTGAAATCGAGCGCGTTATTCTTCTCAGAGTTGTTGACAGTCTCTGGATGGATCACATCGATGCGATGGATCAGCTAAAGTCTGGTATTGGACTAAGAGCTATCGGTCAGCAAGATCCTGCTGCTGAATACGCTAAGGAAGGCTTTGATATGTTCGAGCAGATGATAGGAGCGATTCAGGAGGATACAGTAAGATACTGTTACAATGTTTCTGTTGATACTAAGGCTGAGCGTAAGTCAGTTACAGGAGGTAGCATGACTGCAAGCAAGTCAGAATATCATGATGAAGAACCTCAGAGCGGTGAGCCAGCTCAGCACAAAGAGGAACGAGAGCATAGACAGGAGACTGTAAGAAGAGAGAGTCCAAAGATAGGCAGAAATGATCCTTGCCCATGTGGAAGTGGTAAGAAGTATAAGAACTGCTGCATGAAGAAGGATATGGCTGACGCAGAATAGGATTTTAAACATATTCCAACACAGAGGGGAGATGATTCGATGTTGATGCTTGATCCGGTAAAGATGGATTTACCTAAGGCTGAAGCAAGACTCAAAGAGGCAGGTGAGTCCCTTTGACCTCGCAGGTCTAAGGGCGAAGATAGATTCGATGAATAAACAAAGTGAGCAGAGCGACTTTTGGGATGACCCCGAAAAGGCGCAAGGCTTACTCAAAAAGAAAAAGGCTCTTGAGAGCACCGTAAATGAGTATGATAGACTGTGCTCGGGCTTCAAAGATATTTCCGAAATGATTGAAATTGCTGAGGAACTCGAGGACGAAGACGAGGCTATGACGGTGGTAGAGTCCTTTGATGAGCTGTGCAAGGATGCTGAGACCTTTAGGCTCAAACTCCTTCTAGACGGCAAGTACGACAGCAACAGCGCGATTCTCTCGATTCACGCTGGAACTGGCGGTGTCGATGCTATGGACTGGGCCCAGATGCTGATGCGCATGTACACTAGATGGGCAGATAAGCACGGCTACACGGTCAAAGTAGTAGACCTCCAGGACGATGCAGAGGCAGGTATTAAAAGCTGCACTATGATAATCGATGGCGAAAATGCCTATGGCTATCTCAGAAGAGAGCATGGAGTGCATAGACTCGTTAGAATTTCGCCATTTAATGCGGCAGGAAAGAGGCAGACCTCTTTCTCATCCGTCGAGGTTATGCCGGAAATGGACGAGGATTTCAATATCGAAATAAATCCTCAGGACTTGAGAATAGACACATATAGGTCGACTGGTGCGGGCGGACAGCACGTAAATACGACAGATTCTGCGATAAGAATTACGCATCTGCCTACAAACATAGTCGTTACATGTCAAAACGAGAGAAGCCAGCATCAAAACCGAGAGGTTGCGATGAGAATTCTCGCATCAAAATTAGCTGAGCTCGCCGAAAGGGAGCACAAGGAAAATCTTGCTGAATTAAAAGGGGATTTTTCACAGATTACCTGGGGTTCTCAGATAAGATCCTACGTCTTCCAACCATATACTATGGTTAAAGATCACCGTACTGGTGCCGAAGTAGGAAATGTCGCATCCGTTATGGATGGTGATATAGATTACTTTATAAATGAGGAACTAAAGGCTAGAATCTAAAGAACAAAATTTGATTAGTAGGATTTGCTCGGATTGAGAAAATGGGGTTCGTGCAAATCAGCAATGATGACTTTTTGTAAATCGTCTGACCAGAGTCTTCTAAAATCGACTCTGAAAATCTCAGACAGCTTGATTGCGTGGTAGAGGCCGAGGGGCTGTCTACCCGCTTCAATCGCACAATAACTTGAGCGACTTATTCCCAGTGAGGATGCTATTGCATGCTGGGACATGTTCGTGGCTGACCTTAGCAGCCGCAGGTTTTTGCTAACTTTAAAGTTGAAATTTAAATAGTCCATAGATACTCCTTATAGTATTGATTTTTCGCATTGTATCAAATGTATAATGACATCAGAGACTCAACTGTGTGAATTATACAATAATATGTACGCAATGAAAAGGAAGTTAAACTTCCAAGACAGGAAACCCAGCTTCCTTTAAGATGGATTTCAATAACCATAAAATAAAAGTAATACTATTTTATGGGGAGAAAGCCTGATGAGCGAAAGATTCAAAGAAATCAACAATACAGAGGTTGGTAAGAGAATTAGGGACCTGCGAGAAAAACGCGATATCACACGTGAAAAGCTCGGCGAGCTCCTTGAGATTTCAGATAAGACGATGAGAAATATTGAGTCGGGTATTTACGGAACAAAGCTGAGCAATCTGTACAATATCGCTCAGTATTTTGATGTAGGACTCGATTATCTAGTAGATGGCTATAATCATAGCTCAAAGAGTGTGGTTGAGGAAAATACTGGATATACAAGCGGTCAAGTCTCTAGAAATATAGATGGAAATGCTAATCGCGTAAAGAGTCGCAAGCTGTTAGAAGCAGAACTGATGGAACTAGCGGATGGGCTGAATGACGTGCAGCTAAGCAACTTACTTGACGCGGTAAGTGCCATGATGAAAATGATAAAATAAAAACTCAAAAGCTCTTTGGGGTGGAGGAAAAGAATGAGAATAAACATTAAGAATAACAAGACATATACTGCAGATGATCTGAAACACGCTAATGACCTAGCGAATCCAGCGCTCGATAAAATTTGGGCAATGCAATGGCTTAACGACTGCATCCACAAGAAGGATGTAAATAAGATTAATGGATTTAATGAGTATGTATCAAATCTCAGTCAGATCTATGACACAATTCTTGTAGTGGCCGGAAGAGAGGAAAGAGCATCCCTCAAAGCTGTTACAGACCTATTTGAATCAAAGGAAGGCTGTGCAGAGATTGTCTATATGCCGATTGATTTTTCAGTTAGAGAATACACAGCGCTTCTCAGAAAACTAGAGAATAAGAAGATTGCGCTTCTTGCAGTTTCAATCGTTGAAGAAAGCTTAGAATTCCGCTGTGCGTACAGCATTGCAAAGCATTTTGTTATAGCTCAGGCAAACAAGGCCAAGGTAAGCCCAGAAATCTGTGTCATCTACGGAAAGGGAAGCAGAATAATCAAAGAGGATGCTTCCGAAAACGAGTACACAAAGATTGAGCTTCCAGATAGTGTAGATCCTTCATATCTTGCGAATTCAGATGCAGTTATTCTACTTTTGATATTCATGGGTGTCGATGTAGAAGCATATTTGACAGGTTTCTACGACTGTGTTTCCGCGCCTGAATGGGATACGAATCTTCCTTTGATGGCTTCAAGAATGCTCGCTGCTGAGGACAAGGGCATTATCGTAGAGAGCTGGCAGAGTGACTATGAGGAAATCGCAAAGTGGTTTGCAAGATCCGATATAAGAGCTACGCACAAGCATCTTCAGATGCCAGCGCTTGATTTTGATAGAGAAAGTCTTAGAATCTGCGTTGCGGGAAGAGAAGCTTATGAGGATTTAATGACTCCATCTTTTGAGGGCTGCGACGAGGACGGATCACTCCAGCTTCTTCTGAACAGGGAGAGAGATGAGCATTTTGCAAGTCTTGAGTGCGAATGCTTAGCCATTGAACTAGATACAAACGACGCTGAAGATATCGGTGAGCTAGTAGCATTTTTACAGATGTCGCAATTAATCGAGTTCTTAATATAAAAACTAAAGAAGATGAGACTTTGAAAGCTTATTTGTAAATTTTGAGGTTTACATTATTTTCGAGTGTGTTATAATATACTGTATAAAGGTTAATTTTTTAACAAAATTACCAAGTGAGTGAATTATATTATTTCAATATCCACACAGGAGGGTTACAATGAAGAAGATTGGTGTTTTAGGTACAGGCACAATGGGTGCTGGCATTATTCAGGTACTTGCACAGAACGGCTACGAAGTAGTAATGAGAGCTAGACGTCAGAGCTCAATCGACAAGGGAATGGCAACTGTAGAGAAGAACCTTGCTAAGATGGTAGCTAAGGAAAAGATTACAGAAGAAGAGAAAGCAGCTATTCTAGGACGTATCACAGGAGCTACAGAGCTTGATGTTATCAAGGATGCTGACCTTATCATCGAAGCAGCTACAGAGGATATGGAAGCTAAGAAGGCTCTATTCGCTGAGCTAGATGAGCTTGTAAAGCCAGAGTGCATCATCGCAACAAACACATCATCACTTTCAATCACAGAGATCGCAGCAGCAACAAAGAGAGCTGACAAGGTTATCGGAATGCACTTCTTTAACCCAGTTCCAGCAATGAAGCTTGTTGAGATCATCAACGGACTAACAACATCAGCTGAGACAAACAAGACAATCGTTGAGCTAGCTGAGAAGCTTGGCAAGACAGCTGTAGAAGTTGCAGAGGCTCCAGGATTCGTTGTTAACAGAATCCTTATCCCAATGATCAACGAAGGTATCGGAATCCTAGCTGACGGCGTTGCTGATGCAAAGGGTATCGACGCTGCTATGAAGCTTGGTGCAAACCACCCAATGGGACCTCTAGAACTAGGTGACCTAATCGGACTAGATGTTTGCCTAGCAATCATGGAAGTTCTTTACACAGAGTTCGGCGATACAAAGTACAGACCACACCCACTTCTAAAGAAGATGGTAAGAGGCGGCAAGCTTGGTCGCAAGAGCGGAGAAGGTTTCTACGACTACAGCAAGTAGTCAGAAGCAGGTGCTATTCAGTAGTACCGAAATACAAGATTATAACAGCAATCGACTGAATAGCGGGTGACTGTTGAATTTCAAGGACTATGTTAAGCGTTCACGCTGGGCGTAGTCCTTTTTTATTTGATATAAAAGCTAGATATTTGTTAAAAATATATTACAATTGAGATACAAATCAGGAGGTAAGTTATGAAAAAAATACAGAAAATATCATTAGCATTAGCTTTATGTTCACTTTCAATCTTTGCAGTAGGATGCCAAGAAAAGAAAGGAAATACAGAAAAAAAAGAAGCTAATACTACAACAAATAATGCTAATACTAGCGAAAAGAAGGAAACTAAAGTAGCTCTTTCTAATGAACTTTTACAGAAAGTTACAGATGCATCAAAGGCTGTAAAAAGTGCGAATGCAAAAGCTAATTTAACTTATAAATTCGGAAGTTCAATTAAACAATTAAACACAACTTTAGATTTTGATTTTTCTATGGTAAAAGAGCCAGCTTTTATTGTAAAATTAACTCGTCATGCTGATAATGATGGACAAAAACTTGAAAATGATCAATATATTACTGATGATAAAATGTATGTTCAAGATGCTAAGACAAAAGAGTGGATGCATGGAACTCATGAAAGACTTAGAAAAGTTTACGATGGAAGAAGAAAAATTGTAAATTTTGACTCTGTTTTAGAATTTATGAGTGAAAATCAAGCAAATTTAAAAGTTGAAGAAAAAGGCGATGTTATAGAAGTTACTTACGAAGGAAATGATCAAACTGCTTCAGATTCTTTCTTAAAAATTGCAAAACTATTAACAACAGTTATAGAAGGAAATATAAAAGAAATGGGTCTAGAAAATTTGAATGCTAAGATTACAATAGACGCTAAGACTTTTATACCAAAAGAATTTGATGTAATAGCTAAATATACAAAAGCTAAAGACGGACAAACTGTTTTAACTTGGGATTTTTCATATAAAGCAACTTACACA